>ENA-OWPF01000227-OWPF01000227.1-human-gut-metagenome-genome-assembly--contig:-NODE-227-length-70375-cov-50.407736_pt1 | contig 70375 bp, 67 predicted proteins | sample MGYA00248261_ERZ651840 | MGnify/ENA primary metagenome ERZ651840 (study PRJEB26924, sample SAMEA4378268) | human gut metagenome | biome: human gut; feature: human-associated habitat; material: faeces... | reverse complement strand
AGTTAAAAAGGAGAATCCGCACTAAGCAAATTCTCCTAATTTTTAGCTGATTTTTAATTTTTTGTAACTACATAGCTGAGTAGTTACTTAAAAATAGACAAAACTAACATAGCCATTAATATTATATAATAAATTATTATAATATTTCTTGCTATTACATTTACACCACCTAATTTTTTAGCCATTTCTATTTGAATTTCGAACTCCTTTTCTGTTCTCTCTATTTTTTTTATACTCTTTCTATATTTTTTATATACTAACCAAGGACAAAGAAAACCAAAAATTATATTTATAATAGGCTTAAAAAATGGAAAAGATAGTGAAAAAAATATAAAAAAATGAGTTTGAAAAAACCAAATAATAAAAGCTTCTAAATAACATTTTCTATAAGTCAAATATACAAATGGAAAGAAAAAAGAATACCAAGACCAATTCCAAGAAAATTTTTCAATACCATTTACATTATAACTTTCAAATGTTTTTTTATACCATTCAATTTTATCGGGAGTTCCAATATAAGCTTCAAGTATTTCTTGATTTTCATATAACTTTGTATCCATGAAATCACTTCCTTTTAAAATTAAACTGCTTTATCCAATGATTATATTACTTATAGCTCGTTTATTAAAAGAGATAAGTAAATTAACTGAAACTTACTCATCTCTTTCCAATTACCATATATAATTTGCTGCTTCCATAAAGCCACCTGATGTAGAGAAATACTTAGCATCAACAGGTTTATCTTTATATATCATTACCTTACCTTTAGTAGCATTTATTGCTGCATTAGCATCTTCATTCTCTTTTTGATTATTATAAACTTGACTTTCTGTTGTATCCTTTACATGGAATCCCTCTTTTTTATATCTAAATTTTAGATAGTCACTTAGAGCATAAGTTCTTGCTGCTACTGCTTGAGCCTTTAATGCTTCAACACCAAAACTTTGCGGCATCTCACTAGGAACAACTTGTTTTAAATAATCTTCTATGTAGATCTCATTTATTACCCTTATTCCCTTGCTAGAAGTTCTTGAAGGTTTTACTTCCATAATTCCTCTATACATAGGGGTAGTAGTATGAGCCCTTTTTAGTCCTACTATTCTTATATAGTAACCATTTCCTACTAATCTAATAGGATTTACAGTTTTTACTCTCTGTTTTCCATTAACTTTTATAGAAAGTTTATTTCCAATATTTACTATTTCAACTTTTTGATTTATAGGAACATTTATTTTAAAACCAGAACCTTCTATTTTTAGTTTTCCACCACTATACATAACTACTCTAGTGTGATCTAATCCACCACCACTATTTGTAATTCCCACTCTAATATTTTTTTCTACTCCCTTTATACTATACATATTTTTTATCTTAGTATTTGGGTAGTATCTTTCTAAAACATCTTTATAATCATAGTTGTAGTTTTTAATTAAATCATAGGCTGTCCATTGTGGCATTCCAACTCCATGCCCATTTCCACCACCATATAAAGTAACCTTTCCCCAAGCTTTTTCTATTGCTAAATAAGCTGATGGTAAAAGAGAAATATTTTTTCTTAAAGGATTCTCTCTATAATCCTCTCCCCCTCTAGCTCCATAAAGTCCAATTACTCTACCAGTTTTTATACTATTTTTATCAGCAGTTAGTAGCTTTCTTATATTTAACTCCTTAGCAACTAAATATCTATTTTTAGTAGTTGTTATTAATAGATAAGTTATTACCCCAGATTTTCCTCTAGCAGCAACTTGTACATCTTTTATCTCTCCTATACTATTAGAAGTTATTGGCAGATTTTTCCATTCTTCACCTGCTAATGTAAGAACATCTCTAGGACGAGATTTATAAACTATTGGCAGATTGTATTTAACAGAGTTATTAAACTCATCCTCTGTAAATGTCATCTTCCATCTCCAATAGCTTGAATTATCTCCATACCCTTTTATCTTAGTATCTTTAAAAAAGGCTAATACCTCATCTTCATTGTACTCATTAAAGAACTCATCTCTATGTTCCTTATGAACATCATTTCCAATCAAAAGATATTCAACAACATTTCCCTTATAGTTATCTGGAATAGGAAGACTGTTTTTCTTAAAGAAAGTATAATCTAACTCATATCTTCCCTTTACATGTTGTGGCTTTTGTACACTAGGTTTAAAAATGCTAGATGTTTTTCTATCTGAGTTTGAACAACCAGTAAATAAGCTAAATGCTAGAACTGCTCCTAAAATAAATTTTAATTTTTTAGACATCTATTTTCTCCATTCTTAGTCAATAACTAATCCATTTTTAGTTATATACTCTCTTACTCTTTCTAATTCCTCTTGTGTATCTACACCTATTATCTTATATGGAGTTTCTAAAACTTTAATCTTATATCCATTTTCTAAAACTCTTAATTGTTCTAAAGATTCAGAAAGTTCCAATGGTGTTGATGCCATTTTAGCATATTCCATTACAAAATCTCTCTTATATCCATAGATTCCCACATGTTTATAATAGTTATCCATATTTAAATTTCTTGGATATGGAATTACACTTCTTGAAAAATAGATAGCAAAATCATTTTTATCAGTTACAACTTTTACTGCATTTGGATTTTCAATCTCTGCCATATCTGTAAGCTTATACTTTAATGTACTCATAGGGATTGTATTGTCCTCAACAAATGAATCTATAATAGAGTTGATCATATCTGGCTCTATTAATGGTTCATCCCCTTGAATATTTACAATTACATCATAATCTGTATAAGTTTCACATACCTCAGCTATTCTACTTGTTCCATTAATATGATCTTTTCTTGTTAAAATAACATTTCCACCAAAAGATTTTACTTCATCGACAATTCTTTCATCATCAGTTGCTACAACTACTCCATCTAATTTAGATTTTAACGCCCTTTTATATACCCATTCCACCATAGTATGTCCACATATATCTTTCAAAGGTTTTCCCTCTAATCTTGTAGAGGCATATCTAGATGGTATTACTCCTAAAAATTTCAATTTACAACCTCCTTTAAATTGTGTAAAATATTATTATAACTTTATTATACTTTAAAGTAAGAAAATATACAAAGAAAATTTAAACTTGGAGGATGCCTATGAAGTTAAAAAAATTATTGTCCATCATATTTATCTCATTATTAGTTATTTCATGTAGTAGTGCTCCAATCTCAGGGAGAAAACAACTTCTATTAGTTGATGAAGCTCCACTTATTCAACAAAGTTATACACAATATCGACAAGTTCTAAATCAAAGTGTTGTTTTAAATAATAACGATGCTAAAATGGTAAAAAAAGTAGGAAATAATATTGCCAAAGCTGTTGAAAGATATTTCCAACTTCATCCAGAAGAGAGAAGATCAAATATAAAATATGCTTGGGAATTTAACCTATTAAAAGATAAAACTCCTAATGCTTGGTGTATGCCTGGTGGAAAAGTTGCTGTATATACTGGTATTTTACCTTATACTCAAAATGAACAGGGGTTAGCAGTAGTAATGTCACATGAGATTGCTCATGCCATAGCTCAACATAGTAGAGAGCAACAAAGTCAATCTATGATTCAAAGTGGTGTAGGTGCTCTATTAGGTGTTGCTTTTGGAGTTCCTCAAGAGCTATATGGAAGTGCATCAAATCTTATTATGCTTAATTACAGTAGAACTCAAGAAACAGAGGCTGATGAGCTAGGACTTATCTTTATGAAAATAGCAGGTTATAACCCTAACTATGCTTTAACATTTTGGCAAAGAATGGCAAAAGCTAGTGGTGGAAATCAATCACCAGAATTTTTAAGTACTCATCCAAATGATCAAACTAGAATTAATAATATTAAAAAATTTTTACAAAGTGAAAAGTTTAAAAATATAAACAAATAAATTTAAAAAATAGAAAGGAACTGATAAATGGAAATTTACTTTATACGTCATGGAGAAACTCTATGGAATACCTTAAAAATATTTCAAGGGAGCTCTGATTCACCTTTAACTGAACTTGGTATGTCTCAAGCTAGAAAACTTGGTGAAAAACTGAAAGATACTGAATTTACAGCTTTTTACTCATCTCCTATGGGAAGAACAATTGCTACAAGTAAGCTAATTTTAGGAGATAAAAAACAGGAGATTAAATTTATTGATGAATTTAGAGAGATCTCAATGGGAAACATGGAGGGAGTTCCTCGTGAGGAGTTTGAGAAAAAATACCCAGAGGAGTTTTACAACTTCTTTAACAATCCTAAAGATTATGCTCCAACAGGGTATAATGGAGAAACTTACTATGAGGTTATTGAAAGGGTAAAAGTTGGATTAAATAAACTTTTAGCTATGCACAAAGATGGAGATAGAATAGCTGTTGTTACTCATGGAGTAACTTTAAAGGCTCTATTCCATATTATAAATGATGAAAATATCAGTGATTTAGGAGCTGCAAAAGTCCCTAGAAATACAAGTTTATCAATTGTAGAATATAAAGATAAAAAATTTAATATTAAGGTTTTCTCTGATATTTCTCATCTTGAAGATTAGAGAGGTTTAAAATGAAAAGTATTAAATTGGTTTTAACAGCATTTTCTGAATCTTTTAGTTTAATTAGAATAATAGGTTTAAAGAAATATTATTTTATTCCTGGAATTTTAGGTGCTTTTCTCTTTATTTTAATGATGGTTGGAGCAAATTTTATTTCAGGTGGATTATTAAACTATCTAGAGAATATCTTTAATATCTCTGAATATCACTCAATTATCTCAATAATATTAAAAATTATCATTTGGATAGTTGTAGCATCAATATATTTTCTTGTATATAAATCTGTTCTTTTAGTTATTTTATCCCCATTTATGGGATATATTTCAGAGAAAGTTGATAACTATCTTACAGGAAAAGAGTATGATTTCTCTTTTAATGATAATATGAGATTTATTTGGAGAGGAATACAGATTGGAATTAAAAGTTTTATAAAGCAACTTATAGGAATGTTTATAATTATGTTATGTAGTTTTCTATTTCCTATAAATCTTTCTATTCCACTGTTGATGTTTCTACTTCAAGGATATTTTACTGGTTTTTCTTTTATAGATTATACCCTTGAAAGATATAATTTTACTCCTGAAGAGAGTCTTAAATTTCTAAAAAAACAGAGATTTTATTCTCTATGGATAGGAAGTATATTTACAATTTTATTTCTTATTCCTTTTATAGGAATCTTTATTGTTCCATTAGTAACTTGTGTAGCTGCTACTAAAGTTACCTTAGAGCTTTTAAAAGAGGAAGCAAATAGTTAATAATAAGAGCTGAAGAGATTAGTCAAACTAAAAACTTCAGCTTTTTTATTATCTATTTATAAATTTTACAATTAAAGATACAACTACTAAAATAACTAAAATTACTAATTTTATCTTTATTCTCTTTATATTTCCTTCTCTCCTATTAAACATATCTTCTCCTCTCTTATCTTAACTCATCTATCACTGTTTCTAAAATCTTTATTCCTTCATCTATCTCTTCCTCTGTACATTGAGCAAAACTTAATCTTATATAGTTATAGGCCTTTTCAGAAAAAACAACCCCTGGTAAAATTCCTACTCCTCTTCTTAAAAGTTTCATATAAACAGCCTCTCCTGTTATTTCATAGGGAAGTTCAACCCACAAATTCATTCCACCTTTTGGTTTATTTAATTTCAAATTTTCTATTTTTTTTAATCTATTATACATATAAAGTTGTTTTCTTTTGAACTCTTTTCTTGATCTTTCAATATGTTTCTCCCATATTCCCTCTTCAAGAAAATATTGAAATACTCTTTGATTCAATCCTGAGTTTGAAATATCACTAGAGTATTTTCCACCTAATACTGAAGTTGCTATCTTTTCTGGAACTATGATAAATCCTAATCTAAATCCAGGCATAAATACTTTTGAATAGCTTTTTATATAGATTACCCTATTATTTTTATCAAAACTTTTTATACTTTTTATTCTCTCATCAGAAAAATATATATCTGAGCTACAATCATCTTCAATTATATAAAAATCATATTTCTCAGCTAATTTTAATAACTCTTTTCTTTTACTTTCAGACATAGAGATTCCAGTAGGATTTTGATAGGTTGAAGCTGTATATAAAAATCTTATTCTTTCTCTTTTTAAAATTTTTTCTAGCTCTTTTAAATCAATTCCATCTTTTTTTAATTGAACTTTCTCTACCTTTGCTCCATTATTTTTAAAACTAACTATTGCCCCTTTATATACTGGATCTTCTGTAACCACTATATCTCCTGAAGTTATCACAACTTTACTTATAATATCTATTCCTTGTTGAGCTCCAGAAACAATTTGAATATTTTTTATCTCCGCATCTATTCCCTCTTTTTTTAACTGCTTTTTTATACTTTTTCTAAGCTCCATATATCCTAGAGGATTTTCATATAATAGTGCTTTTCCCCCATCTCTATCTAAAATATAATTTATACTTTTTTTTAATTCTTCAACTGGTAAAAAATCTGCACTTGGAGAAGCAGTAGAGAAATCTATTCTATATTCACTACTAAAATATCCATATTTAAATATCTCATTCTCCATATGATCTTCTGGGTAAAATTTCTTCTCTATATTATAATTTACATAGGCTCCACTTCCACCTCTTAAATAAATATAACCATTTTCTTCCAATTTTTCATAAGCTTTTATTACAGATGAATGGCTTACTCCAAATTTTTTAGCTAGCTCTCTAATAGAAAAAATTTTTCCTTTTAACTCACCATTTTCAATCATCTCTTTTAATTTATAATAGATTTGAATATATATTTTCTCTCCACTTTTTAACGATATATCTAACATAGAAACTATCTCCTTTAAAATTGTACCGATACACTTATCATTTTTTAATATTGAATAAATATAAATTTTATGTGATACTTATAATATAAATTGCAATATATAAAACTGTATCGATACTCATATTATATATTATTCTAAAAAATATTCAATATGGAGGTTTTTGCTATGTCAAAATATGAATTAAATAAAAATCTAGCTCAAATGTTTAAAGGTGGAGTTATAATGGATGTCACTAATGTTAAAGAGGCTAAAATAGCTGAAGAAGCTGGTGCTTGTGCTGTTATGGCTTTAGAAAGAGTTCCTGCTGATATAAGAAAAGATGGGGGAGTTGCCAGAATGTCTGATCCAAAAATGATAAAAGAGATTCAAGCTGCTGTTTCTATTCCTGTAATGGCAAAGGTAAGAATTGGACATTTTGTAGAAGCTCAAATTTTAGAAGCTCTAGAGATAGATTATATTGATGAAAGTGAAGTATTAACTCCTGCTGACGATAAATTTCATATAGATAAAACTAAATTTAAAGCTCCTTTTGTCTGTGGTGCTAGAAACTTAGGAGAAGCACTTAGAAGAATATCTGAAGGGGCTAGTATGATTAGAACTAAGGGTGAAGCTGGAACTGGTGATATTATTGAAGCAGTTAAACACATGAGAACTGTTAATGAAGAGATTAGAAAAGTAGTAGCAGCTTCTGAATCAGAACTTTTTAACATAGCTAAAGAAATTGGAGCTCCATATGAATTAGTAAAATTTGTTCATGATAATGGCAAACTTCCAGTTGTAAATTTTGCTGCTGGTGGAGTAGCAACTCCTGCTGATGCTGCACTTATGATGCAATTAGGTTGTGATGGTGTATTTGTAGGATCTGGTATCTTCAAATCTGGAAATCCAGTTAAAAGAGCTTCTGCAATAGTTAAAGCTGTAAAAAATTATAATAATCCTAAAATTTTAGCTGAAATCTCTGAAGATTTAGGAGAAGCTATGGTAGGAATAAATGTATATTCTCTTACTGAAGAGGAAAAAATGGCAAAAAGAGGTTGGTAAATACTTATATTTTGCCTAAATTATTAAAAATATTTAAACAGATAAGCTCCTAAACTAATTTTAAGGCAGATGAGAATTATAATTATAATTTTCATTTGTCTTTTTATTTACCTTAATTTTTATAATAACTTCTAAAAAAATAGCCTTGGCTTTCACCAAGGCTAAAATTCAAACTATTTAGTTCCTTTTTTATAAGCTCCTTCAGATCCAAATACATCTTGTATTTTAGTTTTGTAGTAAGCTTTCATTTCATCTTTTGCAGCTCCAAGGTATTTTCTTGGGTCAAATTCTTTAGGGTTAGTTCCTAATACTCTTCTGATTGCTGCTGTAAATGCAAGTCTTCCATCTGTATCTACGTTGATTTTAGCAACTGCAGATTTAGAAGCAAGTCTTAATTGCTCATCTGGTATACCGATAGCATCTTTAACTTCTCCACCAAATTCTTTAATCATATTTGTATATTGTTGAGGAACAGCTGATGATCCATGTAATACGATAGGGAATCCTGGGATTCTTACTTCGATTTCTTTTAAGATATCTAGTCTTAATTTAGGATCTTCTCCTGGTTTAAATTTGTGAGCTCCGTGAGATGTTCCAATAGCTATTGCTAATGAGTCAACTCCTGTTTTGCTTACAAATTCTTCAACTTCGTTAGGGTTTGTGTAAGTATGAGATTCAGCTTTAACATCATCTTCTATACCTGCTAGAACTCCTAATTCAGCTTCTACTGTTACATCATGTTTATGAGCATATTCTACTACTTCTTTTGATACTTCTATATTTTTTGCAAAATCATAGTGAGAACCATCGATCATTACAGATGAGAATCCTGCTTCTACACAAGTTTTAACTGTTGCTAAATCTGGTCCATGGTCAAGGTGAAGAGCTACTGGAATATCTGATCCCATGTTTCTTGCTCTGTCTACTGCTGCTTTAGCTAATAGAGGAACTACATCTGCTCCCATATATCCTAAAGCACCTTTTGAACATTGAAGAATAACTGGTGAACCCATTTCAGCACAAGCTTCAACTATAGCAAGAGCCATTTCCATGTTGTTAAAGTTGAATGCAGGAACTGAGTATCCTTCTCTATTTGCTTTTGCAAACATTTCTTTAGTATTAGAAAGTCCTAAATCTTTATAATTGTACATTTACTTCCTCCTTAAATTAAGTATATATTTTAATTTTAACAGATTCTTACTAGAAAATCAATTCTTTAATAGATCATATTTTTACTTTTATTTGTTTCAAAATATGCCTAAAAAACCATTTTATACGCATTCGTTTTTTTATCAGGACTAATGCCTGTGGAACTAAATCAATCACTGTTTCAATAACCTTTTGATATTTATTAAACTTTCCACTCACTATTTTTTTAGCACTTACTATCCAAGAGATCATTAATAAATTAAATATTCTTAAAAAATTAAGTAAAAAATTAAACATTCCCTCTTCAGTTATATAAAAATTTGCAATCTTAAATAGAACTCTTCCCTCTTGCTTATAAAATAACTGTATTAAACAAGTTGAAAAATATAGAAAAAATAGAAATTTCATTCTATTTAAATTATTTTTCAAATCTTTATTAAGTGTGATATTTAACAATAAAAGAATTATTGAAATACCACACATTATTTTTAGATTATTTATAAAGATATTACTTAAAAGCAGTAAAAATAAACTACTTTTTAATAACATCTATTCCACCCATATAAGGAACTAGAGCTTTAGGGATTAAGAATGATCCATCTTCTTGTTGATAGTTTTCCATAATTGCTACTAAAGTTCTTCCTACTGCTAATCCTGATCCATTTAATGTATGGCAGAATTCACTTTTTGAGCTTCCATTTGGTCTATATTTAAGTCCCATTCTTCTAGCTTGGAAATCTGTACAGTTAGAACAAGATGAGATCTCTCTATATTTATTTTGTGATGGTAACCATACTTCTAGGTCATAAGTTTTAGCTGCTGAGAATCCTAAATCTCCTGAGCATAGTTGGATAACTCTGTATGGTAACTCTAATCTTTGAAGTACTTCTTCAGCATTTACTACCATTTTTTCAAGTTCATCATATGAAGTTTCTGGAGTAGCTATTTTAACCATCTCTACTTTGTTAAATTGGTGAACTCTGATGATTCCTTTTACATCTTTACCATATGATCCAGCTTCTCTTCTGAAACAAGGTGAGTATGCAGTGTAATATTTAGGTAGATCTTTTTCATTTAAGATCTCTTGTCTATGGATATTTGTCATAGTAATTTCAGAAGTAGAAATTAGGAACATATCATCTGATGTTCTGTACATATCTTCTTCAAATTTAGGAAGTTGTCCTGTTCCTTCACAAATTTCTCTTTTTACTAAGAATGGAGTGATGTGCTCAGTATATCCATGCTCAGTAGTGTGCATATCTAGCATAAAGTTAATTAATGCTCTTTCTACTCTTGCTCCCATTCCTCTATAAAGAACAAATCTTGATCCCCCTAATTTAGATCCTCTTTCAAAATCTAATATTCCAAGATCTTCTCCAATTTCCCAGTGAGCTTTTGGTTCAAAAGTGAACTCTCTTGGAGTTCCCCATCTTCTGATCTCTACATTTGATTCTTCATCTTTTCCAATAGGAGTTCCTTCTTGATATACATTTGGAATTGTCATTTGGAAATATCTAAGTTTTTCATCTACTTCTGCAAGTTTAGCATCTAACTCTTTTATTTGAGCAGAAACTTTTCCCATCTCTTCAATTATTTTTGAAGCATCTTGTTTCTCTTTTTTTAATCTAGCTATTTCAGCTGATTCTGTATTTCTCTTTTGTTTTAGTAATTCAACTTCTCCAAGAATTGCTCTTCTCTCTTCATCTAGTTTATCAAACTCTGCAAGGTCAATATTACTATTTCTATTAGCAAGCATCTCCTTTACAAGTTCTCTGTTTTCACGAATAAATTTTAACTCTAACATAATATCTATTCTCCTCTTTCTGTTGTTTATTAATTATTTGTTTTATATCCTAGTCTTTTAATTTTTACATCTTGTTGCTCTATTCCAGCTAAATCAAGATATGAATTTGGAGATGTGTTTATTATCTCCATTTCTATCATATTACCCTCTCTTCTAAAAGATTTTATTCTCTCTTTTAGATTTCTAGTAGTAACTTTTCCCTTTTTCTCTTTAACTTCTACAATCTCTTCTTGATTTAAAAGAGTTTCTAATTTTGTAATTATCTCCTCTTCACTTTCAATCTCATAAACCATAATAGTATACTCTTCCATAATTGAAGATTTTCCTATTACATCTTCTACTTTATTTACTCTAAATCCAACAACATTACTACTATTTAATCTATCAAAAACCTCTTCATTTGACATAGGTGTTTCTAATTCAAAGTCCATAAGTTCATTATATGCCTCTGTTCCCAAGGATATAGGGCTACCAAAGGACATCTTTGGTCTTGGATGGAATCCTTGACTATATTTTACTGGAATTTGTGATTTTTTTAATAATCTATCGAAAAATCTCAGTAAATCTAAGTGGGAGATAAATTTCATCTCTCCAAACTTATCAAAATACACTCTTTTTTTCATTTTTACCTCATAATCTTATTTATTTTGTTTATATTATGTAATTTTACCACTTTATTTGATATTATTCAATTATTTTTCTTCTAATTTTTTTTCAATTGCTCTTACTCTCTTTAACAATTCAGGAAGTTTTTTCCAAGAAACTCTAACTTTTAGATCCTCTTTATGATCCATTAATGGGTATCCAGAAAGCATTTGATTGTCTGCTACATTTCCTGTAACTCCAGATTTAGCTGCTATTACAACATTATTTCCAATTTTCAGATGTCCTGCAACTCCAGTTTGTCCAGCTAGTGTTGTATTGTTTCCAACCTCTACACTTCCAGCTATTCCAACTTGTGAAACAAGTAAGCAATTTTCTCCAATAATATCATTATGAGCTATTTGAACTAGATTATCTATTTTAGTGTATTTTTTTATAACTGTATTTCCAATTGTTCCTCTATCAACTGTTGTATTTGCTCCAATCTCTACATTATCCTCAATAACAACATGCCCTATTTGATCTATCTTAGTATTATTTCCATTTATCTTTATAAATCCAAATCCATCTGATCCTATTACACATCCTGGTTGAAGAACACAATTTTTACCTATTTCACAGAACTCTCTAATTGAAACATTTGAATAGATAATTGTTCCCTCTCCAATCTTTACCCCTTCACATATTGTTACATTTGGATAGATAACTACATTATCTCCAATCTCTACATTATGCCCTATATACACATTTGGAGCTAGTTTTACATTTTTTCCTATCTTACTTGAATCCTCTATCATCTTTTCAAAAGGTTTAGTTTCTCTTTTAAAGAAGTTTAGAAGTTTTGGCATCAATGTTCTTGGATTTTCCTTAACTTTTAAATATGTCTTTCCTATATTTTCTGGTAAAGGAATATCTGGAACAATTATAACTTTCGCTTTTGTTCCTTGTAAATTCTTTAAAAATTTCTCATCTGATGCAAATGTTAAACTATCCTCCTGAGCTTGAAAAAAGGGAGCAAGCCCAGAAATATTTTCTAGACTTAAATCTCCCTTTACTTCACAACCAAGGAGAGTAATTAAATCAGCTAATTTGTAGTTCATAATTACCTCCCTAAAATATTTCTATTTCTTTATTTTTTCCATAGTTGTTATAACTTGAGTTGTTACATTTTCTCCACCGAATTTAACTGCTCCAGCTTCAAGTATATAATCATATTTTCCTGATTTTGCTACTTCATCTATAGCTTTATTCATAGTTGCTTCAATAGCTTGGAATCTTGTAAACTCTTCTTTACTCAATTTAGTTTGTGAATCTTGAATAAATTTTTGGAAAGTTTTTACTTGATTTTCAAAAGCTTTTTTCTCTTTATCTGTTACTTTACTTCCCTTTGATTGAAGTTCTAATTGAGCTTTTTGAAGAGCAACTTCCTTTTGTTTTATCTCATTTTCAAGTCTAGTTTTTTCTTTATTTAAATTTTCTTGAACAACTCTTGTTTGTGAGAATTTTGAAAATGCCTCTTGTGAATTTACATATCCTATTTTTACTGCAAATGCTGATGCTGAAAGCATTAAAGCCATTGCTGGTATCAATATTTTTTTCATTTTAGTTCCTCCAGTTTGTAATTTATTTAGATTAGAATGATTGTCCCATATTGAAATAGAATTCCATTCCATCATCCATCTTATCTCCTACTGGCCATCCAAAGTCAAATCTTAATGGACCGATAGGTGTATTAAGTCTTAAACCTACCCCAGCTGTTGTTGCTATTTTGTCAGGGAAATCTGCATTATGGTAGTAGTCTTGAGCTCTTCCTGCATATTTCCAAGCTCTTCCTGCATCAAAGAATACAACAAATCCTAATAGATCATTAATTTGAGTTCTATTTTCTATTGTACCAACAAGTTTTTGAGTTCCTTTGAAGAATCCTCCTTCATATCCTCTTAGAGTACTTCCTCCACCAACCCAGAATCTTTGTCCCTCTTTAGTAGTATCAGTCATTATTCCTCCAACTACTTTATAGGCAAAAGTATTATTTTTAAATAATCCTCTGTGGTATTTTCTAAGTTCTAAAGTAACATTTCCAAATACATCTCCATCATATCCGTTAGCATATCCACCTTCTAATTGAAGTTTTGCATATTCTCCTGCTGTTGGATTCCAGAAATGGTTTCTTGTATCATAAGTAATTGATGGGAAGATACTCCAAATGAAGTAATCATCATCCATTCCTTTTACTTCACTTCTATTTCCTTCTCTCCAATAGTATTTACCATCTCTATGTTCAAAGTCATCTTTGTCAGCTTCCTCTTCAACATATTCTAATTTTGTTCCAATTCCTAATCTTACATTTTTAGTAATTCCTTTTCCTATGTTGAATTTAGCTCCAATAGTATCTATTCTATTGAATAGTGCACTATCATCATCTTCATAAGTATTCTTGTAGATGCTCCATCCCCAAGAGATTCTATCAGTATCTTTAATCCATGGGTCATAGAAGTTAACTGAGAAACTACTGTAGTCTTCATCTGATTTTTCAAATGTAACTCCTAGCTCTTGTCCTTTTCCCTTCCAGTTAGTATCTTTTATTGAAAGAGTTCCTAAAAGTCCTATCTCTGATCCATAAGAGATTGCCCCTTGAAGTATAGCTGTTCTCTCTTCATCAAATAGAAGTACTATTGTTCTTCCATCAGGATCTCCAGGTATTGGTCTTGCTTCATATTTTACATTTTTAAAGTGTCCTAATCTCATTAGATTTTTTACACTTTCATCGTATTTCTTAGAGTTAAATATCTCATCTTTTGAGAACTCTAACTCTCTCTCAATAACATAATCTTTTGTTTTTAAAACGTCATCTGTTGGTTTTCTTCTAGCACCTTTTTGCTTAGTTACCATTTTCTTAAATTGAATATCTCTTACTTTTCCTTCACTTAAATATATTTCAAGTTCAAGATTTCCATTGATTACTACATCAGCAACTTCAGTAAGTGTATATCCATCATCTTGATATTTTCTTAAAATTCTATCTCTATCTTCTCTAATAGTATTGATATTGAAAACTTTTCCAGGCTCAGTTTTAATAACTTTCATAAGTTCATCTGTTGTATAAACAGTGTTTCCTATAATATTTACCCCGTTTAATATAGGGTTTTCCATAACAGAGTAAATAATTTTTACTCCATTTCCACTTTTAACTGCATCTGGAACTACATCTCTAAAGTATCCACTTTCAATAAGGTTTTTATGTCCCTCTATAATCTTATTTTTAGAGAAATATCCTCCCACTTTAATAGGAACTAATTTAGCAAGCTCATCTCTACTTACATATTGATTTCCTACAAACTCAACTGAGTTTACAAGTAGTGAAGTATCTACTTTTCCTCTTTCTGACAGAGGAATAATTCCATTTTTTTCAAGTACAGACTTTGCATCTCTGTTTTCTAGTACATTTACTATTAATTTTATACCACCATCATATACTGTTGGTTGTACAGCAACATCTGCAACATACTCTAATCCTTTGATGTTTTTGTAATCTTCAATCATATTTTCTGTTACAAACTTATTTCCCTCTTTTGAAACCATAACATCTAAAATGATTTCATAAGGAATTTCTCTATTGTTTACTACTTCTATTTTCTTTATGCTGTAGTTAGATTCAGCAGCAAAACTTAGAAGTCCCAATAGAAAAACCATCAGTGCTACTAATTGTTTTCTCATCCTTACCTCCGTTCAATTACTTTATAAAGATATCTAATAGATTATCATATTTTTTCTCAAATTTAAAGTCTATATGATAATTTATTGCATCTTTTGTTTTTTCATCTGATTTTGTCTGAACTCTCTCAGGTAGTTTTCCAACCCCTATTCCTATAGATCTTCCAGGTTTAAATCTGTATTCTATGGAGAAATCATACTCATCAAATGCCCCACTATTTTTTTCTGTTTTATCTGTGCTATCATCTCCTAACAAGTTTCCTCTAGCTACCCAATATAATTTATCCTTATAAATATTATCTTCTGCCTCAATAATTGCTCCTAATCTCAATCTATTATCTTCCTCGTTGGGATTAGTGCTCTCATCTGTCATTATATTTGATTTTATTCTAAATTTAGAAATATTTAGAGTATTTTTTACTAAGTTAGAAATAGGCTTAAATAAAGTTTGTGATAGTTGACTTCCTATAACAGTCTTTATCAAAGTAGTTGAAGCTCCATCTGAAAACTCCTCACTACTATCTCCCACCAATAGAGATGATAGATTACCACTTGAACTTCCATTTTTAGATGTTATTGTAAATTTAAGATCATCTAGCTCTCCATTTATACTCATTCCTATCGCATCATTGTCAACTTTTACCTTTGAATCTATTATCAATGTAGGATTGACATTTGGTAAATAATCTTTTTTATCATTAAAAATAACTATTGCCTTATCTAATTGGAATGTATTTCCATTGACTTCTAAAGAACCATTTTTTACCTCAATATCTCCTAATAAAAGTAATTTACCATTTTTCCCAGTGATATTTCCATTTGCAGAAACTCTACCTGTTACATCACTTACAAAGACATTGAGATCTTGAATATCTAAATCAATATCATCTTTAGTTCTAAAATTAACATCTAGTTCTAAAGCCTTTTCAAAAACTGTGTCTATTTTAAAGTCCTCTCCTAGTTCCTCACTATTATTAACAACTGTTGAAGAGGATTTAAATAAGAAGTTTTTTATAATTTGAAATATAGTTTTTGAGTTATTAGGAATATCTGTAACTTTTCCATCAAGAATAGTGATATTTCCTTTTAATAAACTATTTTTCATATTAAAATCACTGTTAAATAATAGGTTAAAATTCTTACCATATCTATAATCTATATTTTTTGTTGTTAAACTTACATCATATTTTAAATTCTCTAAATAATATGGATTTTCTGAAATTTCAGTTAAAGTTGGAAGCTCTAAAAATCCTTTTGCTTCAACTTCCCCTTTATTTAAAATTCCTTTTAAACTCTCTATATATAGAAGCTGTTTATCTAATTTTATAGTACTATTTAGATTATTTAAATTAATATAGATATCATCATAATTTAAACCAAAACTATTCAAATTAAAATAACCTTTGTTTCCTGTATCTTGAAGGTGTAAATTAAGAGTTGCACTTCCTTCTATATTAGTTATACCATATTTTTTTAAAAAAATATTTAAAAAATCTAAATTTATTTCAGAAGAGTTCATAGAAAAATTATATTTTTTATTTTTTAAACCTATATTTCCATTTGAATTAAATGAGTTGTTTAGATATTTAAAGGAAAAATTCTCTAAATTTAAATTTTCTAAGTTTCCATTTAATTTTACCAAGAAATTTTTAAAATTAACATCTTGTATAGAGATCTGTGGGCTTTGTAGTGTTAAATTATAGATTAGATCTTCTACTGTCCCTTCTAATTTTCCATTTGCTAAAATAGATCCCTTTATATTTTCATTTCCCATATACTCTTCTAAATTCACTAGGTTTATATTTTGATTTTTTATTTCAGCATCTACAATCTTAGTAGCTAAATCATAAGTTGCTGATAATTTAATTATATCATGTAATTTGCTATTTGAGAGAATTATTTTATCTAATTTTATTTTTCCAGTTGAAATATTATCTGTCTTATAATTTCCACTGATATATATATTTGGAAGTTTTTTTCCTCTCAAATAAATTTTGTCAATAGTGGACTCTATCCCTATATCTGCTTTTTTATCTTCTCCTTTAGCTTTTACTGTTCCAATAACCCTATATTTTAAGTTTGTATCTGAATAATACTCTGATGGATCATCTTCTATAATATTTAAAATTGCAGAGTATTTTTTATCTTTTATTGAATAAGATCCGTTTAAAATATTAGTATTTAGATATATTTTATTAAACTTCATTTTAAAATCTGAATAGTTTATATTTCCAGAAATCTTCAGATCTTTTTTCCCTTCAATGAGCTCAACTGTTGTATCATTTATTTTTACATCAACCTTAGGATTATTTATCTTTCCTGTTACCTTTCCTTGAATATCATTTAGATAAAATTTAGGATATTCTAAGTTAAATTTTTCAAAGCTAAGCCCATTTATTGCAAAATCCATATTTGATTGAAGAGTTTTCAGATTTATAGTTCCCCTTCCATTTAACATACTATTTTCAAAATCCTTCAATTCAAATATGTTATTTTTTATTCTAAATCCTAATAATATTCCATTTATATCATAATCACTATATTTTAACTGTCCTATCTCTCCATTAAAATCAAGATACAGCTCTTTAGATTTTTTTAAATCTAAGTTTCCATGAATATTATTAATCTCTCCAATATATTTCAAAGAAAAATCTTTTATATCTAAATTAACTCCAGTTTCTTCAGCCTCTTTATATATTTTCCCTTTAAGAGTAGTTAATATCTCTAAATCATTCTCTTTAACTTTAAAATTATTCCCTTCAACTAAAAGATTATAATCTAATTTATTTAGATCAATATCTCCAGTTAAAATTAAACTATCTTTCTCTTTATTTTCATCTTTAGCTATAAGTTTATCAATTGTAATCTTATTGTTTTTAGCTATAAAATCAAGAGCAAGGTTAGCTCCATATAGATTTATATCTATTACTCCACTACCCTTTTCAAGATTTTTCTTTGTTAAATCATACTCAATAGAGTATTTTCCATTTCTATAAAGCAAAAGTTTATTTATTTTTGAGAAATATATCCCTCTCATTTTTAATATATTAGATATAAAATTAAATTTAAAATCCTCTTCTCCTGTATCAAAGTTAAAACTTCCTTGAATATCTGGAAGAAAATCATTTACTCCTTTTATATTATTTAGAGAAAATTTGATATTTCCTTCACTATTAATATAATCTAACTTTAAAGAGAGATCTTTTTTTATCCCTGTATCTTTCATTCCTAAAATAGAATTTAATTTTTTTATATGTAATCCCTCTTTATCATAGATAAAATTACCTTTTAAATTTTCTATTTCAAGATTCTCTACAAAAGATTTTTTTATAAAATAATCAATTGTTACTGAAAAACCATTGTCTTTATTCAGATTCATATTAAATTTAACATCATCTATAAAAATTTTTTCTAGTGGTAGATTTTTATCCTTTAATAGTGAATATTTCTTTAATTCATCATATGAAATATCTCTAGCTGAAAAATCAATATTTAATTCTCCATTTTCATCAAATACAAGTAAAAACTTATCTTTAGTTTTAAAAATTTCATAGTTAGCTTTTACCTCTATTCTCTTACCTAAAAAATCAACTGTTCCATCTAAAACTTTTACATCAGCATCTAAATCTTTATATCTTACTGTTACATCTTTAAAATCTGCTCCACCAAACATCCCCTTTGGAGAGATAGATAGATCTAAATTGAGCTTTCCTCCATTAAAATCTACCTCTTCTCCATCATAGGCATATTGTAAAAGATCATCTCTCACACTGATATTTTTTAAGATTATTGCCATATCATATGGTTGTTCACTTGTATTTAGCTTATAAGTATAAATCTGCCCCTCATTGCTACCAGTAAACTCCATATCAATTCCAGTTTCTTTACTAAAAGTTAGATATCCATTTGTATTATAAGCTGTTTCCTTTATAGGATTTCTATATGAAAGATCTGTAAAATTTGTTGTGGCATTTATAGCAGTTATTTTATCTATTGGCACTGCAATTCCCGGTTTATATACTTCCTCTTTCTTTACTTCAACTTTCTCTGTTTCAACTTTATTTTCCTCTTCTTTAGTTCCACCTGTAAAAGCTGCAACTATATTTATATCACCATTTTTTTCTCTAGTTATATTGGCAATTCCGTCATAGATTATTATCTCCTCTATTCTAAGATCTTCTAAAGATTTTTTAGAATAAAGTATATCTACCTTTGGTGCATCTATAATTATCTCTTTTTTATTGATAATTTTTAAATCTTTTACCTCTATTTTATTCTCTTTAAACTCTATTGAAGAACTTGATATTGTTGTTCCTAAAATCATTTGAACAATAACTTCTATTGTTTTAGGAAGATGATAAACCACAGCCCAATATCCTCCAATAAAAACAAAAAGAGTTGTTAACATTGCTATTACTTTTTTCTTGTTCTTTTGATAAAATTCTTTCATCTTATCCTCCTACAATTATAGAGGTCTTTTTAAAGGTATTCCTGCTCTTCTTGGGTATTTTTTCTCATTTGATTCAAATTTTTTAATTCTAATAACTACCCTAGGATCATTACAATATGGAAGGTTTAAGTCATAGATATTTTCTATTCTACCTTTTAAAATATTCAGAGCATTTGTTGCCTCTTGCTCCTCACCAGTTCCCTCCATCTTTTGAGAAAGAAATTCACCATCTATTTTTAAGAAAGGAAGTATGTACTCTAAAATTGTACTAAGTTTTGAAACTCCCCTACATAACCCTAAATCATAACTCTCTCTATTCTCATCATTGATATAATCTTCTGCTCTTGAAGTAACAATATTTACATTTTCCAGATTTAATTCTTCTTTTACTAATTGAAGAAACTTAGTTTTCTTTCCTATTGAATCCATCAAAGTAAACTCTATCTCTGGGTTGAAAATAGCTAAAACCATCCCTGGAAATCCAGCTCCTGTTCCTATATCTATTGCTTTTTCACTTCCCTCTTTAATCAGATTTTGAAGTAAAAGAGAGTCTAAAAAGTGTTTCTCTATTATTCCTTTCTCATCTCTTATTGCTGTTAAATTAGTATGAGAATTATACTCAACTAACAGATTTAGATACTTTATCAAATTATCTACTTTTTCCTCTGTATATTCTAAACCAATTTTTTTTATTCCTTCTAAAAGGTATTCTCTCATATTAGTTACCCCTTGTCTTTAAGTATATTAAAAGTACTTGTATATCTGCTGGAGATACTCCAGAAATTCTTGAAGCTTGCCCTATATTGTATGGTCTTACACTCTTTAATTTATCCTTTGCTTCCTTTGGAATATTTTCCATTGAGTCATAATCAATATCAGCAGGTATCTTTTTATTTTCAAGCCCTTTATGTTTTTCTATCATCTTCATAGATCTCTCAATATATCCTGAGTATTTAACTTGAACCTCTACTTGATACTCTGTATCCTTTGGACACTCTTCTCCTAAATCAAGCCCTGCTCCTTCAGCTATATATTTTATATCACTATATTTTACCTCTGGTCTTCTTAAAAGCTCAAAATATGTACATCCATCTTTTAATTCTGCCTCATTATATTTTCTCAATACCTCATTTACTCTTGGGTTACTTGGTCCAACATAATTTTTTTCTAAAATATCTTTTATTCTCTCTACATCTTGCTCTTTTTTTACAACTCTTTTATACTCTTCCTCTGGAAGTAATCCTATCTCATATCCTATTTTAGAAAGTCTTAAATCTGCATTATCCTCTCTTAAAAGAAGTCTATACTCACTTCTAGCTGTAAACATTCTATATGGCTCATTTGTCCCCTTAGAAACTAAATCATCTATCAATGTTCCAATATATGAATCTGCTCTGTCTAAGATTACAGGTTCTTTTCCTTGCATCTTTCTAACAGCATTGATTCCTGCTATAAGCCCTTGTGCTCCTGCCTCTTCATATCCAGATGTTCCATTTATCTGTCCAGCAAGGAACAAGTTTTCTACTGTTTTACTTTCTAAGCTATATTTTATCTCTTGAGGTGGAATATAATCATACTCTATTGCATAAGCATATCTCATAATATGGGCCTTTTCCAATCCCTCTATATTTTTTACCATTCCATCTTGTACATCTGTTGGTAGTGAAGATGATAACCCACCTAAATAGATTTCATTTGTATCATACCCCTCTCTTTCAAGGAAAAGATGGTGTTGATTTTTATCTGTGTATCTAAATACTTTATCCTCTATTGAAGGACAATATCTTGGTCCTGTTCCATGAATTGTTCCATTAAATAAAGGTGATCTATCTTTATTACTCTTTATAATATTGTGAACAGTTTCATTTGTATGAGTTATATAACAAGATATTTGTTTTCTTCCTATTAATTCTTCATCTGGTGTTCTAGTAGAGAATTTTAGTATCTCATCATATTCTCCTGGTTGCTCTTCAACTTTTGAAAAATCTATACTTCTTGCATCTATTCTCGAAGGTGTTCCAGTTTTAAATCTAGCAAGTTTTAATCCAGCTTTTTCCAATGATAGTGGTAGATCATCTGAAGAAAGTTCTCCCATTCTTCCACCGCTAAAATGTTTATCTCCAATATGAATAAGCCCTCTCATAAATGTTCCTGTGGCTATAATTACATATTTAGCTCTATACTCTACACCCTCTCTTGTTTTAACTCCTATTACTTTTCCATCTTCAACTACTATATCAGTAACCATTCCTTGAATAGAGCATAAGTTCTCACAATTTTCAATTGTTTTTTTCATCTCTTTACTATATCTAACTTTATCAGCTTGTGCTCTTAAAGCTCTAACTGCTGGTCCTTTTTTAGTATTAAGTACTCTTATTTGAATAAAAGTCTTATCTATATTTCTTCCCATCTCTCCACCTAGTGCATCTATCTCTCTAACTAAGTGTGATTTTGCTGGTCCTCCTAAAGATGGGTTACAAGACATGACTCCTATATTATCAAGAGTTATTGTAAAAATAGCTGTTTTAGCCCCCATTCTTGCTGCTGCTAAAGCGGCTTCACAACCTGCATGACCTGCCCCTACTACAATAACATCATAATTTTGCATTTTTTCCTCCTAAAAATCTATAAATTAATTACTTTAAATTTTCTAAATAATCAGCTGTTTTAGTATCTGTAATTACCAAAAGAATATCCCCTTTTTCAATCAAACTCTCTGCTGATGGGTTAGGTGTCAAAGGTTGATTTTCTTTTTTGATTCCAACAATATTTACATTGTATTTCTTTCTAATATCCAATTGTATCAAAGTTTTTCCCCAGAATACTGATGGTGCTTTTACCTCTAACAGTAGAAACTCTGAAGAGAATCTCAGATGTTCTATCATATTAGGCTCCATAGCAAGTTGAGCAACTCTTCTTCCCATATACTCTTCTGGATAGATTACCTTAGTAGCTCCTATCTTAGCTAAAACCTTTCCATGACTTTTACTATTTGCCTTAGCAATAATCTTTTCTATTCCTAGCTCTTTTAGATTAAGAGTTATCATAATACTAGCCTCAACATCTCCAGTACAAACAAAGGCAACATCATAGTTGCTAACTCCTAATTCCTTTAAGCTTTTCATATCTGTTGCATCAACAATTACTGCATTATCAACTATATTTCCATTTATAGCCTCTTGTATCAATTCTTCATCTACATCAATAGCCAATACTTCCTCATTAGATTCATATAAAGTTTGTGCTATACTTGTTCCAAATCTCCCAAGTCCTACTACTAAATACTCTCTCATTTTTCCTCCAAATCTTATCCTACTAGAATATTCTCTTTAGGATATTTTATCAATGCTTTTTTCTTATCTTCACCTATAGCTAGTGCAAATGTTAAAGGTCCCAATCTTCCTACAAACATTGTTACTATAATCAATAGCTTAGATATAGAAGATAGTTCTGGTGTTATTCCTAAAGTCAATCCTACTGTTCCAAAGGCTGAAATAACTTCAAAAATAATCTCTTCAACAGGAAAATCCTCAATTATTAATAGTAAAGTTATTATTACACTGACATAAGTCAATGCTAAAACTAAGATTGCTAAAGCTCTATTCATTACTTCCCAATCTAATCTTCTATTAAAAATCTCAATGCTCTCTCTCTTTTTTACTATTCCTATTACATAAAACAGAATTATTCCAAAAGTTGTAGTTTTAATTCCTCCTCCTGTCGATCCTGGAGAAGCTCCAATAAACATAAGAATACAGCAGATAAAAATAGTTGCTGCTCTCAAATCTTTTAATGGTATTGTATTAAATCCTGCTGTTCTTAAAGTTACACTTTGGAAATATGAAGCTAAAATCTTTTGAAAGAAATTTAGATCCCCTAAAGTTGTTGGATTTGAATACTCTAAAATAAAAAATACAATCATCCCTCCAAAAGTAAGAATCATAGATATTATAATTGCAACTTTTGAAGTAAGATTAAATCTATCTACTCCTTTTCTTATAACCATTATTACTGAACTAATAACTGCAAATCCTATTCCTCCAAGAGTTATAAGATAAGCTATTGTTAAATTAATAACAGGGTTAGCTTTATATGCCTCTAAGTTTGTTGAAAAAAGAGCAAATCCAGCATTACAAAAGGCTGAAACTGAGTGAAATACTCCAAAGAATAAAGCTTTATTCAAAGGCATCTCCTTAGAAAATTCCCAAGCTAAAATCAATGCTCCTATACTTTCAATTACAAAAACTGTTAAAAGAAGTTTTCTTATAAAATTAGATATCTCTCCACTGCTATCTGCATTTCTTTCCTCTTTTAACAACTCTCTTTCATGAAAAGTCATTCTTTTTCCCATTACCATAAAGATAATTGAAGAAAAGGTCATTACTCCTAATCCACCAAGTTGGATAAAAAATAGTATTATCAAATCTCCTATTGGATTAAAAACTTTACTTACATCTACTACTGTCAATCCTGTAACACAAATTGCAGAAACTATTGTAAACATAGATTCTAGAAAATCCAAACTTTCACCTTCATTTAGAGAAAAGGGCATCATTAATAATAGTGTTCCAATTATAATAGCCAATAGGAACCCTATTATCAATTTTCTTGAAGGAGATAGTTTGTTAAAATATTCTAAACTCATTTTTTTGTTTCTCCTTTTTTCTAACTTTATATATTTTTTACCTTATTAATTATACATTATTTTATCTTCCCTTTCAATCTAAAAAGTTCTTTCCAGTTACTTATCCGAAAAGAAGAGATAAAAAAATTGATTATTAAGAATAAATTATTTTATCCCCAATAATCAATTAGAAATTCTGTTAATCTTTTAATAAAAAATCGCTTTTCCCACCAGTTTTACTTATAAGCTTTATATCTCCTATAACCATATGTTTATCTATTGCCTTACACATATCATATATTGTTAAAGCTGCTACACTAACTGCTGTTAGAGCTTCCATTTCAACTCCTGTTTTTCCAGTTGTTTTAACTGTTGCCTCTATCCAAACTCTATCACTATCTATCTCAAAGTTTATATCTGCCCCTGTCAATAGAATATTGTGACACATAGGTATCAGATCCCAAGTTTTTTTAGCTCCACATATTCCCCCAACTTGAGCAACTGAAAGTACATCTCCCTTTTTTAATTTTCTCTCTTTTATAGCTTCAATAGTAGTCTCTGCCATCTTTATATATCCTCTAGCAGTAGCTTTTCTTTGAGTTTCATTTTTTTCACTTACATCTACCATTCTAGCCATTCCATTTTCATTAAAATGTGTAAAATCCATTTTTATTTTTTCTCCCCTTTATTTTTCATTTTTTCAACATTTATCTTATTTCTAGGATCTAAAACTTTAAATCCATGTTTTAAGAATATCTCTCTTGAATTGCCATTCCCTAAAAACTTATAAAAACTCTTTATCTCCTCACTCTCTTTTCCACTTAATATTCCACAACTATATATTATTGGTGAATGAAGTTCATTAGGAATTTCATAAACTATTTGAGCATTTTTCATAACCTTACTCTCTGTTTTATAGATAAAAGCATAATCTACCTCATATAAATCCACATACTGCATTGCACTTCTTACATCTCTAGCTAATACTATATCTGGTTTTATCTCTTCAAATAGCTGTGAATTTTTTAAAATCTCTATTGAATAAACTCCAGCAGGAGAATATTCAGGATCCCCTATTGCCACTCTATATCCTTTTATCTCTTCTAACTTATCGATTTTTTTTCTTCCTGCTACAATCATATTGTTTTCTAAAATCTCTTTACTCTCTGTGATTACCTTAGCTTTTTCTAACTCCTCCATATCATCTTTAGAGGCCAAGATAATTAAATCTAAATTTGTTCCTTTAGAAGCTTGTTTCCTTAAAAGTTTAGAAGCATCAAATTCAATATTAACTATAATATTTTTATTTGATTGTTGAAACTGTTCTACTATTTGATTAAGAGAGTCTTTTAAACTTATCTCTGCTCCTACAGTAATAACTTTTTTATCCTCTTTTGCACAACCTAAAAAGAAAACAAACAATATATTTATAATCAAAATAAAGATTGATTTTTTCTTCATTTTTCCACCTCAATTTCTCCTATTATCTGAAACAATTTTAACAAATTTTAGATAATATATCAAGCAATCTCACTTGAACTTTTCTATCTTATGCTTTAAAATTCATATATAAATAAAAATTAAAAGGACGTGATAATATGTTTAGAGCTGCTATTGTTTGCATGAGCGATAAAGGATATAGAGGTAAGAGAGAGGATATTTCCTCTAATGTTATTGAGGAAATTTTATTAGAAAACAATTATACTATTAGTGAAAAAATTATAATTCCTGATGAGTACTCTTTAATAAAGGATACATTAAAAAATATCTGTGATAGCAATCTTGCTGATCTAGTAATCACTACTGGGGGAACTGGTTTTTCTAAAAGGGATGTAACTCCTGAAGCTACATTAGAAGTTTGTGAGAAAGTTGTTCCTGGAATCCCTGAAGCTATTAGAGCTTACTCAATGACTATTACAAAGAGAGCTATGCTTTCAAGAGCTGCTGCTGGTATTAGAAAGGACACTCTTATAATCAATCTTCCTGGAAGCCCTAAAGCTGTAAGAGAGTCTTTAGAGTATATTATATCTACTCTTAACCATGGACTTGAAATTTTAGTTGGTTCTGCCACTGATTGTGCTAGAAAATAATCAAACTATGATTTATTTTTCTTCTCCTAATATCAGCTAAAATGGAATTTGGAGAAGAATATTAGAGAGAGTTACGAAATCTGACGCTAAAAATTCCGACGTGTTTGAGACGAAGTCGAGTTTCGGAATTTTAGTCAGATGAGTATTACTCTCTCTTTATTCTTTGACATGGAATTTAGCTGATATTTAAAAGAAATTTAGATAACTTTAATTAACTAATTAACGTAAATAGCAAAGGTACTTTGCTGTAACCCTAGCGATGTGCTAGAAAGCTGAGCTTAGCTAGATAAATTATAGTTTAAAAAAGAAAAAACTGTGCAAATCATTAAATTAATTTGATATACACAGTTTTTATTTTTACTTATTTAAAGTTTCATCAATAATCTTTTTAGTTAAATCAGGGAAGTTTCCAATAATAATATCAATTCCTTTTGCTATCATATCTCTAATATCCTCTTCCTTATTAACTGTCCAAGTGTTGATCTCAATTCCTAAAGTTTTAAGTTCCTTTACTATTTTAGGTGTCAACATAGCAAAGTGTGGATGGTAACATTCAACACAGTAATTTTTAATATATTTGCTAGGGTTAAGAATCCAAGTTTCAGTAAGGAATCCACATTTAATACGAGGAGCTATAGCTTTCATTCTCAGTACACTATAATGGTTAAAGCTTGAAATAATAACTCTATCCTCAAGTTGAAACTCTTTAATTAAGTTATAAATTTTTTCTTCTATACCTTTATACTCGTTGATACCTGTTTTTAATTCAATATTAGTTACAATATTTGTATCTTTAATAAGATTAAAATACTCTCTTAAAGTAGGTATTTTATTAAATCCAAATTGTCCAGTGTAGATGTATGAAGCATCAAATTTTTCTAACTCTTCATAAGTATAATCTGCAACTAATCCCTTTCCATTAGTTGTACGATCAATAGTTTCATCGTGGATAATAACTATCTCTCCATCTTTTGTTAATTGAACATCTAATTCAATTCCATCAGCTTGAGCTTCAATAGCCTTTTCAAATGCCAATAGAGTATTTTCAGGATATTTTCCACTAAAACCTCTATGAGCAAAATTTTTAGTCATAAGATCACCTGTTTAAATTAAATTTATTATAATTATAGAGTAATATTTTCCTCTGTGTCAATATCAAAGAAATGAGCCTTTTCCATATTAAAATAGAAGTTTCCACTATCACCGTATGCTAGTCCTAAACTTTTTCTACTTTCTATTCTTGAAGTGAAATCATTTCCATCTATTGAGAAATGAAGAAACTCTTCATTTCCCATATATTCTACAACATTTACATTACCATTGATAAAATTATTTTTATCTCCTTCAGGATTAGTTAAGCTATTTCCAATATTTTCAGGTCTTATTCCTAAAGTAACTTTTTTACCTATATGATTTTTAACTTTTTCTCTCATCTCTTTTGGAAGTACTATATGCTTATTTTCTCCAAAAGTAAAAACAGTTTCATTTTCAGTTTTTTCCAATGTTCCCACAACAAAATTCATCGCTGGAGATCCTATAAATCCTGCTACGAATTTATTTGCTGGTTTGTGGTATAGATTTAATGGTGTATCTACTTGCATTATTTTTCCATAATTTAATACACAGATTCTATCTCCCATTGTCATTGCTTCTACTTGATCATGTGTTACATAGATCATTGTTGCTGTTTGTCCTTCAGCCTTTAATTGTTTATGTAGTTGAGTTATCTTAACCCTCATTGATACTCTAAGTTTAGCATCTAGGTTTGATAGTGGTTCGTCAAATAGGAATACATCAGGTTTTCTTACTATTGCTCTTCCTACTGCTACCCTCTGTCTTTGCCCTCCAGACATCTCTTTTGGTTTTCTATCTAATAGTTGAGTTATCTCTAACTTTTCCGCTGCCTCTCTAACTCTTTTATCAATCTCATCTTTTGGAGTTTTAGCCATTTTTAATCCAAATGCCATATTGTCATAAACTGTCATATGAGGATACAGAGCATAGTTTTGGAAAACCATTGCAATACCTCTATCTTTTGGTGGAAGATCATTAACTAATTTGTCTCCTATCCAAATCTCTCCCCCAGTGATCTCTTCAAGTCCAGCTACCATTCTAAGAGTAGTAGATTTAGCACAACCAGAAGGACCAACAAAAACCATAAATTCCCCATCTTTAATTTCCAAATCAATTCCATGTACAGCTTTGAATCCATTAGGATACTGCTTTTCCACTTTTTTTAACACTACTTTCGCCATTTTTTCCCTCCATAAAATACTTTTAATTCATCTAGTACGTTTTAATCTGATATATAATAACTTTTATTATTAGCTATCTTGTTCACTTAATTTTCTATTTATCTTATTTTTATACATTTGTTATTTTTCTCAATTATTACATAACAAAATTTAATTGTAAATCTTCTGTTTTGGCTATCCCATTTTCCACAATTTACAGTTCAAATTAAAAAATAGTCTTTTTAAATTAAAAAGACTATTTTTCTAATCTTATTCTACTGTTTTATTTTTCAATATCTAATATCTCACAAAACTCTTTTCCATTTTCTCTAAAATTCCAATTAACTTTATAAATTTTTTCTTCTGTTTTTATTTCATGAATATTATCTTCTAAGTTTATATATATATCCTTTTTAAAATCTATTTCACTATTATATGATAATCCCCAAATAATTTCCTTGTCATCATTATTATACTCTTTCCAAATTTTAATAAAATATCCATCTTTTTCCTCTATTTCAAAATAGATACTTTCTTCTGAATAGAATTTTATATTTAACTCTCCTATTTGAATTTTAGATATTTTTTTATTAAAACTTCTTTCTTTAATCTCCTGTCCATCAACTAAAATTTTAGGCAGATTACTATATTTTCTATTAAATATAGTTGTATATACTTTCTCTTCACTTTTTATATCTGTTTCTATAAAAATTATTTTAGAATCTATTAAAGCCCATGATTTTCTACTTTTTAACTTCTCATTCCAGTTAAGAAACTCCATTGCAACTAATCCATTTTCACCTTCTGAAACTGCATATGCAACTTTATCTTTTACAAAAGATGATTCAAAGTTTCTTTGAGCATCTACCCCTTCCATATCCATTTTAATCTCTGTTGTTCCTGGAATATAGTAATAATCTACATCTCTCCAATAATCTTTATAATCATTTACTCCATCATATAAATAATATGCTCCATCTCCAGTATACCACCCTTTTAAATTCTCTCCATTCATAGCCTCATAGTTTCCAATAGTTGATGAGTGCATTGCTATTCCAAAAGCATATTTTTCCTCTCTTTTCATCACTCTAGCCATTTTATTACAGACTTTTATACTATTGCTATATTTTTCTATCTCTTGTCCTCTATTTTTCTCCAAAAGATCTGTTAATTTTTTATATAGAAATGGTGATTTTTCCTCTTCTAAATATTTTTCTACTCCATATTTTATAATCTCTCTTAAAACAATATTCTCTAACTTTTTGCATTTATACTCTTCAAAAATTGAAGATACAACTAAAATATCATTCAGTATACGATGCCCTATAACTGAATCACTATTATTTGCCCTATCTATTCCTCTTCCAGATAGCATATCTGTAAAACTTCCATTATAGAAAAATGGTTCAAAAGAATTTAAGATTATCTCATAAAGATCATCAACTTTTTTTACAACTGAAGTATATTCACTATCACTTATAACATATAAGATCTCTCCTATTCCTGATAACAGTATTTCTCCGTATCCTCCAGCATATGGAATTGCCTCATGTTGAATAAAAGATCCATCTCTATAAAATCCCTCTCCTCTATCTTTCTCATTATACTCCCAAACCTCTGACAATGATTCTAAAGCTAATTTTATCTCAGCTTCATCTTCTAATAGAATACCTCTAAATAGAGAGATTTTAACTGTATCTACTCTGTTTCCCCCAGTTGATAATCTCAATGGTTTTCCACTTGGATGAATAGCTACTGGATTATTTCCAGAATATCTTGGATCAGGTTGAAAATATCTACTAGTTTTTAGATTTTCAACTATTATTTCATCTTTTATTTTCCCTTTCATCAACATAAAAATATCATTCATTGTAAAAGGGATTCCAATCTCCCATTGCCACCAGTTTGTGTGTTCTATACTATTTAGATTATAAAAATACTCTCTAAACTTCTCTATCTTTTCTTCAATAAACTTTACAACAGATTCATCACTATAATATTTCGTTCCTTTAATATAGTATCCTTTACATAACAAAAGTAATTTTGCATATAAAACTTTTATTTTTACTATATTATCTTTTGTCTCTTCATAATTTAAACTAGAGATCTCTTCTATTATTTTTTCCATCTCTTTATTATAAAATTCAATTATCTCTAAACTACCTTCCCCATTTCCTGTTAAAAACTCTATTCTCTTTTCTATCATTTTTTGATACTCTCTCATTTTGTCACCACCCTATTTTCTTTTCTATATTTTTATCATTATTTCTATAATAAAACAATCTTCAATATTCAGCTAATCTTTTTAGATAGAAAATTGAATATAAATAAAAAAGAGGCTATAATCTCTTATAGCCTCCAAATAACTAAGTTATGTTTTAATTATTTTCCAAAGTATCTGTTTAGTAATCCAGCAAAAGCTCTTCCGTGTCTAGCTTCGTCTTTAGCCATTTCATGAACTGTATCGTGAATAGCATCGAATCCTAACATTTTAGCTCTCTTAGCGATATCAAATTTTCCAGCAGTTGCTCCATATTCAGCTTCTACTCTCATTGTTAAGTTCTTTTCAGAAGAATCAGATACACATTCTCCTAGTAATTCTGCAAATTTAGCTGCATGTTCAGCTTCTTCAAAAGCTATTCTTTTGTAAGCTTCAGCAATTTCAGGATATCCTTCTCTGTCAGCTACTCTTGACATTGCAAGGTACATTCCAACTTCTGTACATTCTCCTTCAAAGTTAGCTCTTAATCCAGCGATGATTTCTTCATCTCCACAAGCTAGTCCTTCTCCAACTTTATGTTCAGTAGCCCAAACTTTTTCTGCTCCTTCTACTACTTCTTCCCATTTATCTTTTCCTGCTTTACAAACTGGACATACCTCTACTGCAGGGTCAGTTATAATTTCTCCACAAACTTTACATCTCCATTTAGCCATAATCATTTCCTCCTTAATTTCTATTTTATTTCCTTTTACTAATTTATAATCATTACATTTTTATTACAATAATAATATACTATATATTCCTAATTATGTCAACACTTTTTTTATTTATTCTTTTCTAAAAATATTATATTTTATATATAATAACCTTTTCTTTAAAATATAATTTAAAAAAAAGAGAGTTAAATCTCTTTAACTCTCTTCTATCCAAAATTATTTTACTAATAATGAGTGTCCATTCATATCTTCTGGTTTATCTAATCCTAATATTTCTAGCATAGTAGGAGCGATATCAGATAATTTTCCATCTTCTAACTTACAATTTTTATATTTATTAGAAATCATAATAAATGGAACCTTATTTGTTGTATGAGCTGTAAATGGTATCTTAGTAACTGGATCTTCCATTAGTTCAACATTTCCATGGTCTGCTGTAACTAATAGTGTTCCATCTAATTCTAATACCTTTTCAGCTACTTTTCCTAAGCATAGATCTATTTTCTTAACAGCAGAAACAGCTGCATCAAATACTCCTGTATGTCCAACCATATCTGGGTTAGCATAGTTGATGATGATAACATCATAAGTATCTGAATTTAAAGCTTCCATTAGCCCTTCAGTAACTCCACAAGCTGACATTTCAGGTTGAAGATCATAAGTAGCTACTTTTGGAGATGCTACAAGTTTTCTGTCTTCTCCTTCATATTGAGCTTCTTTTCCTCCATTAAAGAAGAAAGTAACGTGAGCATATTTTTCTGTTTCAGCAGTTCTAAGTTGTTTTAGTCCTGCTCTAGAAATAACTTCACCAAATGTGTTGTTAATATCTTTTTCTCCATAAACTACTGGAGCATCAATTGTAGCATCATATTGACGCATACAATAGTATTTTAATCCTAGGTATTCTCTTTCAAATCCTGTAAACTCTTTATCATTAAGAGCTCTAGTTATCTCTCTAGCTCTATCTGGTCTAAAGTTAAAGTTAATGAATACATCACCTTTTTTAATAGTTCCTTCAGGCTTAATAACAGTAGGAATTACAAATTCATCAGTTACTTTCTCAGCATAAGATTTCTCCATAGCTTCAACTGCTGATGCTGCTGTATTTCCTTTTCCATATACCATAGCATCATAAGCTTTTTGAACTCTATCCCAGTTCTTATCTCTATCCATTGCATAATATCTTCCTGAAAGTGTAGCTATCTCTCCAGCTCCAATTTCAGCAGCTTTAGCTTCTACAGTTTTAATAAAGTCAAGAGCTGATTCTGGTGGAGTATCTCTTCCATCTAAGAATGCGTGAATATATGCTTTTACTCCATATTTTTTAGCCATCATTAATAATCCAAAAAGATGATCTATATGTGAGTGAACTCCTCCAGTTGAAAGAAGTCCTCCAAAGTGAACAGGTTTTCCCTCTTTTTGAGCATATTCAAAAGCTTCTTTTAAAACAGGGTTTTCAAAGAAAGTCCCTTCTCTTATATCTTTTGAAATTTCAACTAATGGTTGATAGATTACTCTTCCTGAACCTATATTTAAGTGTCCAACTTCTGAGTTCCCCATTTGTCCATCAGGTAGTCCAACTGCTTCTCCAGATGCTTCTAATTCTGAGTGTGGATACTCTTTTTGTAATCTATAGAAATTTTCTGGGTTTGCAGCAGTTATTGCATTTTTTTGCTCAGGGTTTTTATTGATTCCCCATCCATCTAATATCATTAACATTAAAGGTTTCTTTTTCATTTATTTCTCCTATTTCTATTATTTTCCAGCTTTAACAATTTCAGCAAATGATGCAGCTTTTAGAGATGCTCCTCCAATAAGTCCTCCATCAATATCTTTTTGTGCAAGAAGTTCAACAGCATTTTCAGGTTTCATTGATCCACCATATTGAATTGTCATTTCTTCTGCAACAGCTTCACCAAACATTGATACAAGTACGTCTCTTACTTGTCTATGAGTTTCTTGAGCCATTTCTGGAGTTGCAGTTTTTCCAGTTCCAATTGCCCATACTGGTTCATAAGCAACAACAACTTTTGCAGCTTCTTCAGCAGTAAGTCCTTTTAATCCTCCTCTAATTTGAGTTTCAGTAACTTCTGCAGTTCTTCCAGATTCTCTATCTTCTAATTTTTCTCCTATACAAAGAATTGGTAACATTCCTGCTGCTAAAACAGCTTTTACTTTTTCATTGATGAATTCATCTGATTCGTGGAAGTATTCTCTTCTTTCTGAGTGTCCTAAAATTACATATTTTACTCCTATTGATTTAAGCATTAAAGGTGATACTTCTCCAGTATATGCTCCTGATTCTTTAGGATATACGTTTTCTGCAGCTATTTCAATATTGCTTCCTTCAACTGCTTTTACAGCATCTGATAAAGCTGTAAATGGAGCTCCAATTACTATTCCTACATTTTCTATTCCAGCTACTAGTCCTTTTAATTCTGTAAGCATTTCTACAGCTTCTGCATTTGTTTTATTCATTTTCCAGTTTCCAGCTATAATTGTTTTTCTCATTGAAAAAACCTCCATTTTTTATTTTATCTTTCATTATAAATAGTATCACAGTAATCTTCATTTTTCAAATGTATCAATGGTTACATAATAACTCTTAATTGAGCAATCTTTTACGTTTTTCCTCTTCAGCAATATCAGAATAATATTCCTCTAAGTTCTCATAAAATTCACTCAATAATTCTCCCATATCAAACTCCATAATATCCAATAGTTCAACTATGTCCCTTGAGTCATAAGCTTTGTCAACATTTGACAACTGCTCTTTAAAGTCCTCAATATATTCATCAAAGTCTGAATAAATAAAATCCAAAATATGATTCTCTTGTATGATTAAAAGTAGATTATAGAACCATCTTAAAAAGATTAACATCTCAATTAATTTAACTTCTTCCTCTTCTGTGAGTATTCCTTGATCATCTATTCCCAATGTTTCAAACATACTAAAATATTTATCTATATATCCTCTTGCATCAACTATTGATTCAAGGATAATTCCCCCTTGACTTTTAGTGATAACTTCTATAACTTTTAAATTTTTTACATCAACTATGCTATTATCCTTTATAGCATGTCCATTTATATAGATTTTATGAGCTATTTTATCTTCCTTATCAAGTCTTTTATTTATAACTGATATTGCTCTTCCTAAGCTCTTAAAACTTTTTTGTCCCAGTTCAATTTTTACATTATCAACATATACTTCCATCTTTTCTCCTAATTTTTCTTTATTTTCCAAAACTTTTTGCCATAGCTATGGAAAAAACATATATCTCCTTAGGTTTTCCCATCTTTTTTAGTTCTTTTATAATCTCTCTTATTGTGCTCCCTGTTGTAACTATATCATCAACTAATAATATATTTTTCCCATCTATATTCAATTCTACTTTTCCAAAAGCATTTTCTATATTACTTTCTCTACTCTCTCTACTTGATAAAAGATACATATGTTCTGTATCCTTTACCCTTTCTATTTGCTGATATTTTATTTTTAATCTCTCTAAAATCTCTTCTACTTGGTTAAATCCTCTTTCTTCTCTTCTCTTTTTACTAATAGGCACAGGAATCACAATATCTATTTTCTTATCCTCTAAAAGATATTTTAATTGTTTTTTAACCAAACTACTAATCTCAACTACCAATTCTTTTCTATTTTTTAATTTATAATCAGCTATTACTTTTCTTATATCCTCTTCATAATAATAAAGATAATAATAGTTTCCTCTATTTTTTAACTCTCCTTTTCTCCTTAAAAGTTTCAAGCAATCATAACATATATATCTATCATCTTCAATTATTTTTCCACAAACTGAGCACTTAGTTGAAAAAAATAGGTTTCTAATACTGAGGTTTAAGCTCTTCATCTTTCTCAGCATCTACTATCTTTGCTGAATATATCTCTGTATATCCACAATTTAAACAGGTTTTAATATAATATGTGCCAAGCTCTAGTCTAAGCCCTGGACTTTTTTCTGGTAAAATAGTTGTTTTTACCTGATATTTGTCGCAGCCACATTTCACACATCTAAAATCCAATTTCATCACCCCATACAATATTTTTATCCCATTTAAAATCATTCCCTAAGTAGCTCATACAATCAAATCTACACTGACTATCTTCTAAACTATTTTCAACTAAATATTGCATCGCTGTTTTATATATTCGTGTAATCTTTTTTCTATCTACAGCTTCACTTCCATATCCAAATTTTAATGTTGCCCTATATTTAACCTCAATAAAAATAATAACCTCATCTTTTTTGGCTATTATATCTATCTCACCATTTCTATTTCTATAATTACACTGTAATATTTCATACTTTTCTCTTTTTAAAATTTCTACTGATCTAGCTTCATAAATGTCACCTTTAGCTCTTTTATTCACTAAAATCACCTGATTTATTTTATAATTTTATTTAAAAAGCTCTTTCTATGAATTGGTAAAACTCCTAATTCCAATAATTTCTCTTTATGTAGCTTTGTTCCATATCCCTTATGTTTTTCAAACTTATACTCTGGATATTTCTTCCCCTCTTCAATCATTTCTCTATCTCTTGTAACTTTGGCAATTATTGAGGCTGCTGCAATAGATAAACTCTTGGCATCTCCCTTTATTACAAATTCTTGCTCTCCCTCATACTCTCTTATCTTAAAATTTCCATCAACTAAAACTAAATGATTTGTACTACACTGTTTTTTCAAATTTTCCAAAGCTCTTCTCATAGCTAAAAAAGTAGCATTTAGAATATTTATCTCATCTATCTCTTCAGGGGTAGCCTCTCCAACTCCAATATAGAAATTCTCCATAATTACATCAAAAAGTTTCTCTCTCTTTTTCTCTGTCAATTTTTTAGAGTCATTTATCTCATCTAAATCACTACTATATTTTTTTAAAATTGCTGCTGCTGCAACTACATTTCCAGCCAGTGGTCCTCTTCCTGCTTCATCTACTCCTATTACTATTTCACCTTTTGAAAGATCAAATTCATGTAAAGTCATCTTTGGCTCTTCTATATTTTCAACAACTTCATCTTTTTTCTTTCTCTTTCTTATTTTTTTCTCTTTAGAATCTTCTAAGGAAAAAAGTCCTATTTGCTCTCCCTTTTCCCCATTTTTTTTCATTCTAATTCCAACCTTTCTAAAAATTTATTTTCTCTATATCTAAACCAGCAAATTTTAATGCTCTTTTAAAATCTTCTGGAATTGGTGCTGTTACTACCATCTCTTTTTTACTTATTGGGTGAGTAAATTTCAATCTATAAGCATGTAACATCTGTCTATCTATTTCATCACTACCATTTCCATAAGTAGAATCTCCTAAAATAGGGTGATTTAAAGATTTCATATGTACCCTTATTTGATGAGTTCTTCCAGTTTCTATTCTAACTTTTACAAGAGAGTAGTTTTTACTTTCATCTAATACTTCATAATTTGATGTAGCAATCTTTCCATTTTCTGTTACAACTGCCATTTTCTTTCTATCTCTTGGATCTCTACCTATTAAAGTTTTAATTCTTCCACTTTTATCTTTAAAAATTCCTTTAGCTATACACACATATGTTTTTTCTAAAGTTTTCTCTTTAAACATATCTGACAAAGTTGTATGAGCCTCATCATGTTTAGCCACAACTATTACTCCACTTGTATCTTTATCTAATCTATGAACTATCCCTGGTCTTATAACTCCATTTATAGTTGAAAGATCTTTTATATGATAAAGTAGAGCATTCACTAAAGTTCCATTATAGTTTCCATGTGCTGGGTGTACAACCATATTAGGAGCTTTATTTATTATAACGATATCTGAATCCTCGTAAATTATCTCAAGAGGTATATCTTCTGGAATCAGATCTAAAGTTTCATCTTCTGGAAGATTTACAACTATTGTTTCTGTCCCCTTCAACTTATTTCCACTTTTAGTAGTTTTTTTCCCTGTGATCTCTACATATCCCCCGTCAATTATCTTTTGGATATATGATCTTGTAGCATCTTCTATTACTTCATTAAGGAAACTATCTATTCTTTTTCCCTTATCATTTTCATTTGCTTGAACTGTTATTGTTTCTTTTATATTCTCCATATATACTCCATAACTTTTTTCTAAATTATATCATGGTATATGTTATTTTTCCATAATCAACTATTTATTTTAATAATTATTATAAATTAGAAAATATTTTCCTAAGTTTCTCTTTTATTGTGTATTGTTAGATTTTGACAAAGTACCTTTGTATTAGCGATTATTAGTCAAGTTAAGTTATCTAAATTTCTTTTTTAACATCAAGTTGTCTCCATGTCAGTGAATAAAGAATCCCTATGGCTCATTCCGTTGAAAATGCAAAACTCGGCTTCGCCTCAAACACGTTGCATTTTCTTAACTGCATTTCGCTGAGGACTTCTAATATTCACTTCTAAATTCCGTCAACTTGATGTTAGGGATAATTATTTTTACTTTAAATAAATTATAATTTTAATAAAAAAACTGTTGAAATTGATAATACCAACTTATCAACTCTCAACAGTTCCCTTTCAATTAATTCTTCTCATCTAAATTTATTAGATATGAAGAAGGTGTCCCATCTTTTCTTTTTTAGTTTTCATATATTTTTCATTTGTTTCATTAAAACCAGTTTCGATAGCTTCTCTTCCAGTAACAACTATTCCATACTCTTCAAGCCCTTTAATTTTTTCAGGATTATTAGTCATTATTCTAACTGATTTTATTCCTAGAGCTTTTATCATTTGAGCAGCAATAGCATAATCTCTCATATCTGGATCAAATCCCAATCTTACATTTGCTTCTACTGTATCTGCTCCTTGTTCTTGAAGAGTATACGCTTTTAATTTATTGATAAGCCCTATTCCTCTTCCCTCTTGTCTTAGGTAAAGAACTACTCCCTCTCCCTCTTCTTCAACTCTTCTCATAGCTCTTTTTAATTGTGAACCACAATCACATCTCAATGATCCTAAAATATCTCCAGTGAAACATTCAGAGTGTATTCTAATAAGAACATTTTCTTTCCCTTTTAAATCTCCCTTAGTTAAAGCAATATGCTCTTTTCCATCAAGCTTATTATCAAAACCTACTATTACAAAATTTCCTTGAGGAGTTGGCATCTTAGCTTCAACCTCTATCTTCATAAGTTGGTCATGTTTCTTTCTATATTTTTGTAACTCTTCAATAGAGATCATTCTTAAATTATGTTTTTTAGCAAAAATTTCTAAGTCATCCATTCTTGCCATCATTCCATCTTCTTTCATAATTTCACAACATAATCCAACAGGTTTTAATCCTGCTAATTTCATTAAATCAACAGTTGCTTCTGTATGTCCATTTCTTTCAAGAACTCCACCATCTTTAGCTTTTAATGGGAACATATGTCCTGGTCTTCTAAAGTCTTTAGGTTTTGCTCCATCTTCAACAACTTTTAAAGCTGTCAATGAACGTTCATAAGCTGATATTCCTGTTGTTGTATCTACGTGATCTATTGACACAGTAAAAGCTGTGCAATGATTATCTGTGTTGTCACTGCACATTTGAGGAAGATCTAGTTTTTCTATATATTCACTAGACATTGGCATACAGATTAACCCTCTAGCATGAGCTGCCATAAGATTTACATTTTCAAGAGTTGCAAACTCTGCTGCACAAATTATATCCCCTTCATTTTCACGATCTTCATCATCTACTACAATAATTGATTTTCCTGCTCTTAGATCTTCTAAAGCATCTTCTATTCTATCTAACATTAATTTCACATCTCCTTAAAATCCATTTTCTAATAAAAATTCCATTGTTATTTTACTCTCTTTTTTCTCTTCAGGAACAGAAAAATTAAGCAATCTTTCAACATATTTTCCAATCAGATCAGTTTCTACATTTATAAAATCACCAATATTTTTCTTTCCTAAAGTTACCATCTCTTGAGTATGTGGAATAAGAGATACACTAAATGTCTTATCTGTCATTCTCATTACAGTAAGACTAGCTCCATCAAGAGTTACTCTTCCCTTTTCAACAACATATTTCATATATTTTCTATCTACTTCTATCTCATAAATTTTTGCTATTCCCTCTTGAGTGATAGAAACTATAGTTCCTTCACAATCTACATCTCCAGTTACAAGATGCCCACCTAGTGGAGTTGATAGGGTAATTGATTTTTCAAGATTAACTCTGTCTCCTATATTTAATCTTTTTAAATTTGTTCTTTTAACTGTTTCATACATACAGTCAGCTGTAAAAAAATCTTCTCCTAGCTCTGTTGCTGTTAAACAAGTGCCATTAGTTGCTATACTATCACCAATTTTACTTTTTTCCAATACTTTTTTACATTTTATCTTTATTTTAAGAGATTTCTCTCCATTTTCAATAGCTAGAACTTCTCCCATTTCCTCTACAAGTCCTGTAAAAATAGAAATCACTCTCCTTTCTATCTATAGAATTCTACAGATACATTATTTCCATATGTATTTATCTTTACATTTTTTAATTGGAAACCATCATCTATATTTTCAAAATTAAATCCTTTAATAAAAGGAATTGCTTTCTCATCACCTAAAATTTTTGGAGCTATAAATATCTCTCCACCATCAATTGCATCCTCTTCAAAGGCTTTAGAAATAAGATAACTTCCACCTTCTAAAAGAATTGCATCTATTCCCTCTGCTCCTATTCTTTCTAATATCTCTTTTATTTTAAATTCTTTACCATCTAAAAATATTATCTTAACATTTTTTTCTCTTAGTTTTTCTATTTTTTCACTCTTCTCATTTAATTTTGAAGTTACTAAGATACTTTTTTTATCTTGAAAATTTACAAATTTTGAAGTTAATGGTATTTTTAACTCTGGATCTATCACTATTCTATATGGATCTCTTCCATCTTCAACTCTTGCTGTTAAGCTAGGATCATCTGCTAACACAGTGTTTATTCCCACCATTATCCCCATATATCTATTTCTTAATTTTTGAACTTTCTCTCTTGCAATCTCATTTGTTATCCATTTAGAATTTCCTGTTCTACTTGCAATTTTACCATCAAGAGTAATTCCACACTTTAAAAAAAGGTATGCTGTTTTTTTAGAAATATATTTCATAAAGACTCTATTTAATTCCATTGCCTCTTTTTCTAAAACTCCAGTAACTACTTCTATTCCAGCATCTTGCATCATCTTTATTCCTCTACCTGCAACTAAAGGATTGGGATCTAAAGATGCTATAAAGCATCTTTTTATCCCCATCTCTATAATTTTTTTCGCACATGGAGGCGTTTTACCATAATGAGAACAAGGCTCTAAAGTTACATATATATCTGCTCCCTTAGCCTCTTCTCCTGCTGCTTCTAAAGCAAATACTTCAGCATGAGGTCCACCATATTTCTTATGATATCCCTCTCCTATAATCTCTCCATTTTTCACTACAACAGCTCCTACAAGAGGGTTTGGATTAACCTTTCCCTCTCCTTTTAAAGCTAGTTCTAAAGCTCTCTCCATGTACTTTACATCCATGATTACATCCCCTTTAGTAGATTTACCATTTCTATTGCTGTAACTCCTGCATCAAATCCTTTATTTCCAGCTTTTGTTCCAGCTCTTTGAATTGCTTCTTCAATAGTATTTGTAGTTAAAACTCCAAATATAACTGGTATCTCACTTTCAAGGCTTACAGAAGCAACTCCTTTAGAAACTTCTGCACAAACATAATCAAAATGTGGTGTTGATCCCTTAATTACTGCTCCTAGAGTAATTACTGCATCATATTTTCCTGACTTTGCCATTTTCTTTGCTACTAAAGGAATTTCAAAAGCTCCAGGTACCCAAGCTAATTCAATATCTTCTCTTGCTACTTCATGTCTAACAAGTGCATCTTCTGCTCCACCAATCAGTTTTGATGTGATAAACTCATTAAATCTAGCTGCAATAATTCCAATTCTTAACCCTCTACCTGAATAATTTCCTTCTAATACTTTCATTTTTCCTCCTCTGTTTCAGGACAAATAAAAAGCCCAGATACACTCCGGGCTGTAAAAGCATAAAAAAGACAATCAAAAAAAGATAATCTTTTCTCTTCTTCCATCCAGACTTTACTGTCGGTTTTGGAGTTTCACCAAATCAAGATCTTTCGATCTTCGCGGACTTTACCGCCGGTCGGGAATTGTTAATACTCACCCTGCCCTGAAGATAATTATTTTATTATTATTGATACTTTGATGATAGCACAACTTTGTACAAATTGCAAATATTTTATTTACTCTATTTTCTTTTACTACTTTGACTCAAAAATATTCCAAGCCCAACTAAAATTATCACTATACCTGTTCCTTGTTGTAAACTTATCTTCTCTGAAAGAATAAAGTAGCTCAATATACAAGTTCCAACTGCTTCTCCAAGTATACTCATAGAGATTATTGAAGCACTTAACCATTTTAAAAGCCAAGTAAATATAAATTGTCCTAAAATTGTAGCCATAAATGCTAATCCTAAAAATGCTCCCCAAGTTTTCAATGGATAATCTATAAAATTTTCATTTCTCATAAGTGAGTAAATAGCTAAAAACAGAGATCCACTTCCAAAACTTATAACTGAATATGGAATAGCTGATAGAGTTGTTCTAATATGTTGACCTACCATAAAATATCCAGCTATTATAGCAGCAGCTACAAGAGCCATTATATCTCCTAACAATGCCTCATTACTTATTTGTAGATCTCCCCAACCTATTACAACTGAACCTAGGATAGCTATAACACACCCCATTAATGCTAACTTAGAATACTTTTCTTTAAAGATAAAATATCCTCCTATTAGAGCAAATAATGGTTGCAAACAAACTATAACTGTTGAACTAGCAACTGACGTATAATTCAAAGATTCAAACCACAATACATAGTGAACTGATAGTAAAAATCCTGAAAGTACTCCCATTCCCCATTGATTTACATTTAACTTTCCTATCTCTCTTCTGTTTTCCTCTTTTAAAATTAAAAATGGAATAAGAGCTAAAGTTGTAATCAGCAATCTATAAAATGCTGTTATCCCTGCTGGTGCTGCTGCAATCTTTACAAAAATTGCTGATGTTGACAGAAAAAATACTGCAAAGAACAGTATTACATATGCCATTGATTTTGATCTCATCTTTCTATAAATTCCTTTCCCTTAAATTTTTCTTCTCATTTTACTATTTTTAACATATAAAGTCAAAGGTTTCTAGCTTTTCTTTTATTGCTTTTTTCTGTATTTTCTGTTAAACTTTCTACTGTATGTAAAATTTTAAATATTCTAGGAGGTTTTAGTGAACAATAGATCAAAGTCTAGTTTTATTGGATTAATTCCATTACTTATATTTGTGATACTATATTTAGGAGTTGGAACTTTTTTACAATTTAAAGGGGTTAGTATGGCATTCTATCAATTTCCATCTCCTGTTGCTATATTTGTAGGAATAATTTCTGCTTTTCTTCTGTTTAAAGGAAAAATTTCAGAAAAATTCCATACTTTTTTATCTGGTTGTGGACATCAAGATATAATTACTATGTGTATTATCTATCTTTTAGCTGGAGCATTTGCCAATGTTACTGAAAAAATGGGTGGAGTTAGCTCAACAGTTAATCTTGGACTTACATATATTCCCCCACACTTTTTAGCTGCTGGACTCTTTATTATTGCAGCTTTTATATCAACAGCTACTGGTACATCAGTAGGAGCTATCGTTTCAATCACCCCTATTGCTATTGGTTTAGCTGAAAAAAGTGGAGTTCCATTACCATTAATCTTGGCTTCTGTTATGGGTGGAGCTATGTTTGGAGACAATCTATCTGTTATCTCTGATACAACTATTGCTGCTACAAAAACTCAAGGGGTAGAGATGAGAGATAAATTTAGAGTCAACCTTTATATAGCTGCTCCTGCTGCTATTATAACTGTTATTCTACTTCTTATCTTTGGTAAACCTGTTAATATACCTCAAATTGAAACTCTTCCTTTTGAAATTATAAAAGTTTTACCATATATAACTGTTCTTGTTTTAGCTATCTCTGGATTAAATGTATTTGTTGTTTTAACTACTGGAATCTTGTTCTCTGGTATAATTGGAATGAGCCATGGAGCATTTGATTTTTTAACTTTTACTCAAGAGATTTATAAAGGGTTTACAAATATGAATGAGATCTTTTTATTATCAATGTTGACTGGTGGACTTGCAACTATGTGTGCAAATGCTGGTGGAATACAATGGCTTATAGATCAAATTCAAAGAATCATAGTAGGGAAAAAAAGTGCAAAGGTTGGGATTGGACTTTTAGTAGCTTTTACTGATATGGCTGTTGCAAACAATACTGTTGCTATTATTATCAATGGTTCAATAGCTAAAAAGATATCTGAAAAATATGATGTAGATCCTAAAGAGAGTGCTGCTATTTTAGATATCTTCTCTTGTATCTTCCAAGGACTTATCCCTTATGGGGCACAGATGCTTATTATGATAGGATTTACAAAGGGAAGTGCCTCTCCTATTGATGTTATGCCACTATTATGGTATCAAATGTTACTATTCATATTTACAATAATCTTTATTATTTTCTCTATTAATGAGAAATTAAGTTTAAAATCTAAATAAAAAAATTAAGCAGAGCAAACTGGCAAGTTAAAAATTTCCAATTTACTCTGCTATTTTATTTTTTAATCCATTTAGCTAACTCTTCATCAGTTGCTAAAACATAGTGCTCACCATCAATATGATGTTGTGTCCCTTTAGTATAATCTATTCCACTGCTCTTATAATCATAAGTTTCAGCCTTTCTTATCTTCTCCATATGTGGATCTGGAAGAGGTATAGCTGATAATAAACTCTTTGTATATGGGTGAATAGGGTTACTAAAAATCTCCTCAGTAGTTCCAGTTTCTACTAGATGTCCTAAATGAAGTACTCCTATTCTATCAGAGATATATTTTACCATAGAAAGATCGTGAGCAATAAAAAGATAAGCTGCTCCTGTTTTCTTCTGCAACTCTTTCATTAAGTTTACAACTTGAGCTTGAATTGATACATCTAGAGCTGATATAGCTTCGTCAGCTATTATAAGTTCTGGATTCATAATCAATGCCCTTGCTATTCCTATACGTTGTCTTTGCCCACCTGAAAATTGATGAGGATATCTCATTGCATGTTCATGAGAAAGTCCAACTAAATCTAAAATATGATAGACCTTTTCCTCTCTCTCTTTTTCATCTTTATACATCTTATGAATATCCAATCCCTGTGCAATTATATCTATAACCTTCATTCTGGGATTTAAACATGCCATAGGGTCTTGAAATATCATCTGCATCTTAGTTCTAAGGTGTTTTAACTGATCTGATGAAAGTTTTCCAGAAATTTTGACACCATTAAAAATAACCTCTCCATCTGTTGGTTCATATAGACGAATTATAGAACGCCCTGTTGTAGATTTTCCTGAACCTGACTCTCCAACAAGTCCATATGTTTCTCCAGGATATATATTAAAAGATATTCCATCTACAGCTTTTACTGTAAATTTCTTGTTTATTTTAAAATATTGTTTTAAGTTTTTTACCTCAAGTAGAGGAGTTTTTTCCATAACTATCTTCCCCCTTTTAGCATCTTCTCTATACGACGTTTTAATGATGCTGGCATCTCTACTTTTGGAGCATTTTCATGAAGTAACCACGATGATACACGATGTTTACCACCTATATCAAATTGTGGTGGCTCTACTCTAAAATCTATATTTAAAGCATATTCATTACGAGAAGCAAAAGCATCTCCTTCCACTTTATTTAGCAGATTTGGTGGTGTTCCAGGTATAGTATAAAGAACCTCATCATGTGTTTCTATATCAGGCATAGATGATAATAATCCCCAAGTATAAGGGTGACGTGGATCATAGAATATCTCATCTACACTTCCCTTTTCAATTATTTTTCCAGCATACATAACTGCTACATAGTCAGCAACCTTTGCCACTACTCCAAGATCATGAGTTATATAGATTACAGAGATATTTTTCTTAACTTGAATCTCTTTTATAAGCTCAAGTATCTTAGCTTGAATAGTAACGTCTAAAGCTGTTGTAGGCTCATCACATATTAAAATATCAGGATCACAAGCTAAAGCAATAGCTATAACAACACGTTGACGCATTCCTCCAGATAATTGATGTGGATAGTTTTTCATACGTTTTTCTGGTTCAGTAATACCTACCTCTTCCAGTAATTTTATAGCTTTTTCATATGCTTCTTTTTTAGGAATATGATAGTGATATATCATTCCTTCCATTATTTGCTTTCCTATTGTCATTGTCGGGTTTAAAGATGTCATAGGATCTTGGAAAACCATAGCTATACGTTTTCCACAAATATCTCTCTGTAACTCTTTAGGAGTTAATTTAATAATATCCTTTGTTATCTTCTCTCCATTTTCATCTGTATAATTAAATATTATACTTCCATTTTTAATAAAACCATTGTTGCTCAAGATTCCCATAATAGCTTTTACTGTTACAGATTTTCCTGAACCTGATTCTCCAACTATTGCTATTGTTTCCCCTCTAAATAGGTCTAATCTAACTCCACGAATGGCATTTACAACTCCATTAGATGTACGGAAACAAATGTCTAAATCACGAATTGATAATACTCTTTCTCTCTCCATCTCCTACATCTCCTTCATCTTAGGGTCAAATGCGTCTTTTAATCCATCTGCAAGTAGATTAAAACTAAGCATAAGTATAGCCAATACCATTGCTGGTATGATTGTCATATATGGACTTATCATAAATGATTTAAATCCTTCTGATATCATTACTCCCAATGAAACATTTGGAGCAGGTATTCCTAATCCCACAAATGAAAGTGTTGTTTCCATAAAGATTGCATTAGGTATTGAGAACATTGACATAATAATTAGTTGCCCAAAAATATTTGGTAAAATATCTTTAAAAATTATGTGCATATCTGAAGCTCCCAATGTCTTTGAAGCAAGAACAAACTCCTGCTCTTTTAATTTTAACATCTGTGCTCTAGCAATACGACTCATTCCTATCCAACCAGTAAGAACCAAAACAAAAAGTATAGGTATGATTCCTGGTTTTAAAATTACTAACATCAATGTAGCTATTACAAGGGTAGGAATTGAGTTTATAATCTCAACTATACGTTGCATTACCATATCAACTCTTCCACCAAAATATCCAGATATAAGCCCATAAGTCATTCCAACTGCCATATCTATCACTATTGCTGCTGCTGCAACTAATAGAGAGATACGAGTTCCACTCCATGTTCTTAACCAAATATCTCTTCCCATTGTATCAGTTCCAAAAAAGTAGAAAACATCTTTAACTTTTTTTACAGCATACATATCTTTTCCTCTAGCATATCCATCAGCTATTCCAAAATTTTGTAAAAATGGTATTTTTGGAGGCAAACTTTGATGAGCTAGATTATTTCCATTTATTTCAAATGGAGATATCATAGGAGCTACTACTGCTAAAATTATTATTATACATATACATATAAGTCCAACTATTGCTCCTTTATTTGCTACTAATCTTATAAAAAAGTCTTTCCAGAAAGAGTTATTTTCATATACTTTATCTATATGCAGATCTTTACGATGAGCAAGTTTAAAGTCATCTTCTTGAAAAACTATTTTCTCTTCACTACTCATTTGTTCCTCCTTTCACAAGTCTAATACGTGGATCTATCACTCCATATAGTAGATCTACTATTAACATTACGATAATGTACATCAAACTATAAACAAAGGCACACGCCATAATTACATTATAGTCATTAACTTGTATTCCCATTGTTAATAATTGTCCTATTCCTGGAATTGAAAACATCTTTTCTATTACAAGAGATCCTGTCATAAGTCCAACAATTAATGGAGCTAAAACTGTTACAACTTGTATCAAAGTATTTCTTAAAGCGTGACGAAATATTAAAACTCCCTTACTTAATCCCTTTGATTGAGCAAGTTGCATATACTCACTTCCCAATACCTCTGCCATCTCACTTCTAGTAAAACGTGCTATATTAGCTATTGTAAATACTGAAAGAGCTATTGTTGGCATTATACTAGAGATAAATGGTTGATGTACATTATATAAAGCTGGAAGTATATTTAATTTTTTAGCAAAGAATAGAATAAAGAAAAGTGCAAATACAAATGATGGAATAGAAACTCCCACTACTGCTAAAAGAGAAGCTACTGTATCTATCCATGTATTTTTCTTTAAAGCTGCTGCTATTCCAAGTGCTAATCCAATAATTACTCCTACAACTACAGCTTGAAGCCCTATACGAATAGATGTCCAAAGACGTGCATCTAACATTTGAGCTACTGGCATATTCATTTGAATAGAATAACTTACTCCAAAATCTCCTTGAAGCATAAATTTAAGATAGTTAAAAAATTGTATAATAAATGGTTTATCTAACCCATATTTTGCCTTTACTACTGCCATTTGAGCCTCTGTTAATTTTTCATCATTAAATGGTGTTCCAGGCATTAATTGAAGCATCAAATATAAGATAAAAACTATAACTAAAAGAGTCAAAGCAGCAATGGCTAAACGTTTTAATATATATTTAATCATCTTCTATTACTCCTTATATTTTTATAATAAAAATACAGCACAATACTTCAACAGCATTGTGCTGTAAATTCCTCATCTTATTTTCTTACAATATTTTTATAAACTGTTGGAACTCCTACTGAATGGAATTCAAATCCACTTAAATCTTTTTTAATCATAACAGCTGATCCTGTTTGATATACTGGGAATATTGCTGCATTTTCTAGACAAACTTTTTCAGCTTGTTTTAATGCTTCCCATCTTTCTTCTGGTTTTCCTGTAAGTGAACCTTTACTAGCTTCAAATACTAACTTATCATATTCTTCATTTGACCATTCTCCATAGTTTGAAGATGCCCCTGTAATCCATAGATCAAGATAAGTCATAGGGTCTGCATAGTCTGGTCCCCAACGAGTAAGTCCAATATCATAAGTTTTAGCTCTCATTAATTGTAGACGAGCTTTCTTAGGTTGTTGTTTTAAGTTAATTGTAAGTCCAGGTAAAGTTGTTTCAATTTCTGATTTTAAAAACTCTGCAACTTTTTTACTAGATTCTGTATCTTCAAATAATAATTCATAAGCAAATTGATCTTTTCCTAACTCAGCTTTAGCTTTTTCAAAATACTCTTTAGCTTTAGCCTTATCAGTTTTTAAATATTCTGGAGCTGTTTCACGGAAATCTTTTCCATCAGGACCAGTAGCTAATTTTACTGGAACTGCAAAGTTTGCAGCTATTGATCCATCTTTTAAAAGATAATTAGCTATTTGTTCTTTATCATAAGAAAGTGCTAATGCCATACGCATATTTAAGTTTTCTAATCCTGGTACTTTTTGGTTAGGTGATAGATACCATAAATATCCTCCAAGAGTATTTGTTAATTCTGGAGAATCTTTATATTGTTCTACCATTTCACCAGTTAATTTTACATAGTCAACTGTTCCTTGTTCAAAAGCAACCATTGCTGATTGTGCATCTTTAACTACTTGGAAGTTTAATCCATCAATTTTAACTTTATCTGCATCATAGTAAAGATCATTTTTTACCATTGTGTAGTTAGCACCTTGGTTCCATTCAGTCATCTTAAATGGTCCATTTGATAAGATAGCTTCTGGAGTAAGTGCATATTGTTCTTTATATTTATTGTAAAAATCTTCACGAATTGGGTAGTATACTGGGAATGCCATTAATTGATCAAAGAATGGCACTGGATATTCTAATTCAACTTTTAAAGTTTTATCATCCACTGCTGTTACTCCTAATTCAGAAGTTGGTTTTTCCCCTTTTGTTACTGCACTAGCATTTTTTATTCCTGCTACTTCTACCATATAGGCATATTGAGAAGCTGTGTTAGGATCTGCTAAACGTCTCCATGAGAAAACAAAGTCATTAGCTGTTACTGGTTGTCCATCACTCCATTTTGCATCACGAATAGTAAATATCAATGTTTTTCCATCTTCACTTACTTCCTCTTTTATTGCCATACCAGGAATTGTACTTCCTGCTGCATCTAATTGATATAATCCCTCAGTAACTGCTGCTATTGCTTCAAATGAAGTTCCATCAGTTGCTATTCCTGTATCCATAGATGCAAGTTCTACTTCATTAGCAATTGTTACAACATTACTTTTTACTGGTTCAGCTTTAGCTTCTGCTGGAGCTGCTGCTTCTTTACTTCCTCCACAACCAGAAAGTGTTCCAAGTATAAATAATGTTGAAAGAATCATCTTTAACTTTCTCATACTCTTTTCCCCCTTTAAAGTTAATTTATATTTGAGTGTAAGTATACTCCTTGAAAAGTGTATTGTCAAGAAAAAATTAAAATTTATTTTTATTTTTATTAATTTTGAAATTTTTTATTTCAAATATCTATATATTATATTTTTAGTATAACAATTATAAATAAAAAGTATATTTTTTCTAATTTATCAGTTTATTTTTAAATTAGACAACAAAATGAGTAAAACTTCTTTAATAAATTTGTCTTTTCTAACCTTTTTAACTTTTTTATAAAAAAAAGAACTGCTAAAATCAACGATTTATGTCGTTAACTTATAACAGTTCTCTTTCTTAAAATTATTTAATTTTTATTATAATTTATCTACTTCACCAATTATAACATCAGCTATTGGTGCAAACAGTTTTTCAGTTCCTTGCTCTTCTCCCTTAGTTAGATTAGCAATTCCTCTAGTCATTGGAAGTTCTCCTAATAAAACAAGTCCCATTTCAGCTAAGAAATCATTTACTCCATTTTCTTCATTGAAACTTATTTTTGTATTACATTCTGGACATAGAATATAACTCATATTTTCAACTACTCCTACAACTGGAATATTCAATTTTTTAGACATATTTACAGCTTTAGCAACAATCATTGATACCATATCTTGAGGAACTGATACCATTACAACACCGTTTATTGGTGTAGATTGCATAACAGTAAGAGCTACATCTCCTGTTCCTGGTGGCATATCTATTAGAAGATAATCAAGTTCTCCCCATAATACCTCTTCCCAGAATTGTTTAACTGCTCCACCAACAACTGGACCTCTCCATACTACTGGTTCATTTTCATCATCTATTAAAAGGTTTAAAGATATTACTTTAATTCCCTCTTTAGAAACTACTGGAATTATATTTTCTCCATCTCCTGTAGCTTTTTGATCTTTCATTCCCATAAGTCTAGGAATACTTGGTCCTGTAATATCAGCATCCATTATTCCAACTTTGTATCCTCTTCTGTTAAGTTCTTTTGCTAGTAAAGTAGTAACTGTTGATTTTCCAACTCCTCCTTTACCACTCATTATCCCAATAACTTTTTTTATATGATTTAATGGGTTGTTTACTATACCACAACTTGCTTTATCTTTTGTACAAGTGCTTCCTGATGGACAACTTTTACAATCTGCCATTTCTTGCCTCCTTAAATTTTTTTATCATTATTATAATACTCCTACTTATAAACTTTGTCAAATCTTAAATTTTATCAAATTTTCTCTTTTTTTCTATATATTTAAAACTATTTTTTCAAACTATATAATCATATTTCAAAAAATAAAAAGGGGCTGTTACATTTTCTAAAGTATCTTTCAGTTGATTAATATCGTTAGTTTTAGAGCAAAGTTCCTTTCCATTCAACGGTTATTAGTCAATTTTAATTATTTCTATTTCTTTTTAACATCAAGTTGCTTCCATGTCATTGAATAAAGAATCCCTAAGCTTATTACGTTGAAAATGCAAAACTCGGCTTCGCCTCAAACACGTTGCATTTTCTTAACTGCATTTCACTAAGGGATTCTAGTATTCACTTCCGAATTACATCAACTTGATGTTAGGGTAAATTATTTTTTAATTTATAGATGAATAATTACTTTGTAAAAAAATAAAAAGAAGCTGAGCAAATTAATAATATAAAATTATCAATTTGCAACAGCCTCCTTTAATTATTTACTATTTAGATTGAGCAATTAGTTCGTTAGCTTCAGCTATTATAGCATCTGCATCTAATCCGTGAGCTGAGATTCCTTCTCCTAAAGTTTCTCCAGCTGCGATCATACATCCGATACATCCTAATCCGTGTTTTCTGAAGATTTCAGCTAGTATAGGATATTGTTGAACTGCTTCTAAAATATTCATATCTTTAGTTATCATTGTTATCACTCCTTAAAATATATAGTTTTTTTACTCTTTAATTATATAAAAATTTACTTCTTATGTCAACTTTTTTCAATATTATCTTCCAACTACATTTAAAAGATCATGTACCCTTACAATTCCAACTAACTTTACATCTTTAAATACTGGTAAAACTGAGATTTGGCTCTCTCTATTTTCCATAAGTTCAAGAGCATCAATAGCCATGCTATCTTCACTTACCCTTGTAAAGTTTCTTGTCATTATATCTTTAGCTTTTAAATTAAAGAACTCCTCTTTTCTCTTTAAAGCTCTTCTTATATCTCCCTCAGTGATTATTCCTACCATAAGATCACCATTCATAACACACACTGCACCTAATCTTTTTTCAGTCATAACTAAGATTACATTATCTATGCTACTTTCCTTATCACAAAATGGAATCTTATCATCTTTATGCATTACATCACTAACTCTCATTAAAAGTCTTTTTCCTAAACTTCCTCCTGGATGGTAAAGAGCAAAGTTTTCAGGTTTAAAATCTCTCATCTTAATTAAGATTGCAGCTAGAGCATCTCCCATAACAAGAGTACTTGTTGTTGAAGACATTGGAGCTAGATTCAGAGGACATCCCTCTCTTTTTACTCCTATATTTAAAATCTTATCTGCTGCTCTTCCTAATTTTGAGTTTCTATTTCCAGTCATTGCAACTATTTTAGCACCAATTTTCTTTATAGATGGAAGTATTGCAACTATCTCATCACTATTTCCACTATTTGAAATAGCTAAAACAACATCTTCTTTAGAGATCATTCCTAAATCCCCATGTAACCCCTCAGCAGAGTTCATAAAAACAGCATATGTCCCTGTTGATGCCAATGTAGCTGCTATTTTCTTTCCAATTAGTCCAGATTTTCCTATTCCTGTTACAACTACTTTTCCCTTTGATTCTAAAATTATATTAACTACATCTATCATCTCAGAATCAATTTTTTCTTTTACTATTTTTAACTCTTCTATCTCTGAATCAAATATTTCTTTAGCATAATTAATTATATCCATCCCTTGTCACCCCTAATTATCTTCCTTTTACAAGGTCATCTATTTTTATTGCAACTTTTAATATCTCTTCTAAATCAGAAAGATAAAGCATATTTGGTCCATCTGATAGAGCTTTTTCTGGATTAGGATGAACTTCAGCAAATATTGCATCTACCCCAATTGCAAGTCCTGCTCTCATTAGAGGGTAAACATACTCTCTATCTCCAGAAGTAGCTGTTCCTAATCCTCCTGGTTTTTGTACAGCATGAGTTACATCAAATACAACTGGGTAACCAAATTTTCTCATCTCTAAAAGAGATCTCATATCTACAACCATATTGTTATATCCAAATGTACTTCCTCTTTCACATAACATAACTTGAGGATTTCCACTCTCTTCCATCTTTGTAACTACATTTTTCATATCCCAAGGAGCTAAAAATTGTCCTTTTTTTACATTTACAGGAAGCCCTGTTTCAGCTGCTGCAATTAAAAGATCTGTTTGTCTACATAAAAATGCTGGTATTTGAAGCAAATCTACTACCTCAGCAGCCTTTTTACATTGCCATACCTCATGTACATCTGTAACAACTGGTACATCATATGTTTCTTTAACTTTTTTTAGGATTCTTAACCCTTCTTCTATTCCAGGTCCTCTATATGAATGAATAGAAGATCTATTTGCTTTATCAAAAGATGCTTTGAAAATATATTTTATTCCCAATTTATCACAGATAGCTTTTATCTTTCCAGCAACTTCCATAACTAACTCTTCAGATTCTATTACACAAGGTCCAGCTATCAGTGTAAATCTATTATTTCCACCAATTTCAATATCTTTTCCAACTTTAACTTTTTTCACTTCGTTAATTAGCATTTTTCCCCCTTTATTTATTCTGTTTTTTTCTTATAATCTCACGTCTTGCAATCTCTCTATCATCAAAATGAATCTTCTTTCTTCCAAGAATTTGATAAGTTTCATGCCCTTTTCCAGCTAATAGAATTATATCATTTTTTTCAGCTAATTCTATCGCTTTCGAAATTGCTTCATCTCTATCTAAAATAACTATATGATTATCTTTTTTCATTCCAACTAAGATATCTTCTATTATTTTTTGAGGATCCTCTGTTCTAGGATTGTCAGATGTAACTATTGCTAATTCACTTAAATTTTCAGCTATTCCACCCATTATAGGTCTTTTAGTAGCATCTCTATCTCCACCACAACCAAAAACAGTTATTACTCTTCCTCTTTTTAACTCATTTATACTTTTTAAAATATTTTCAAGAGCATCTCCAGTGTGGCAATAATCTACAATCACTCCAAAATCTTGTCCACAATTTACAAGCTCATATCTTCCTGGTGCTCCCTTTGCTCCCTTTATCTTCTCTATTATTGTTTCCATATCTATTCCCAATAATACCGTTACTGAAATAGCTCCAAGAACATTATACATATTATATCTTCCTAAAATAGATAGCTTTATCTTAGTTGTAAAATTATCTATTTTTATCTCTACCTCTTGTCCATCTCCGTGAAACTCTAATATCTTTCCTTTAGCTCTTCCTTCATTGTACATTCCATAGGCGATTCCACCAAAATCAAAGGATAATCTCTTTCCATAAAGATCATCAATATTGATTACACAATTATTTTCACAACCTTTTTTCATCATTGTAAATAATTTTCTCTTAGCTTGAAAATAATCTTCCATATCCTTGTGAAAATCTAAATGATCTAAAGTTAAGTTAGTAAACATAGCCACATCAAACTCTAGCATATCTACTCTTCCTAGAGCTAAAGCATGTGAACTAACCTCCATAATCATATATTTTATCCCTTTTTCCACAGATTTTTTACACATCTTTACAATATCTAATGATTCTGGAGTTGTATTAGGAGCCTCTATTATCTCATCTCCTATTTTATATTCAACAGTTCCTATTCTCGATACATTTTCACTACCTAAAATAGATTCAAGAAGATAAGTTGTTGTTGTCTTTCCATTAGTTCCTGTAATTCCTATTATTTTTAGATTTTTTTGTGGATAATCATAAAAATTTGAGGCTACTATCCCTAAATTTTTTCTCAAATCTTCAACTAAAATATACTCCACTGGAAATTTAGTCTCTACCTCTTTAGAAACCAATATACAAGTTGCACCATTTTTTACTGCTTGCTCTATAAAGTTGTGTCCATCTACAACTGCACCTTCCAATGCAACAAATATATTCCCCTCTTTTATTTTTCTTGAATCATATTCAATTCCTGTATAAACTTGATTTTCACTTTTATCTTTTAAAACTCTATATTTTAATCCTGCTAATATTTTATTCATATATGCTCCTAAATTAAATAAGAAAATCAGTCAGCCTCACTTAGCTGACCATATTCTTCATATGTTATTCTTTCCAATTGTTTTTTATATTTTATTAATTCATTTGTCAACTGAGTTTGCAATCGAAAAAATTTTTCATTTAATTCATCCATATAAACCCAGTCTGGATTCTCTTTTCTCATCTCTTCTTGTATTCTGATTCTTATAGTTTTTAATTGTTTTTTTATATCATTTGATTTTATAAGGAGATTCTCTCTCAACCCTATAATTTCATCTTTCTGTTTATTAGTTAGATTACTAAAGTACACAGTACACCCATCAACAACTATCTCATTAGCATATATAGGTATCATAGAAAAAAACAATGTTAATATTAGCAAATTGATATATCTCATAATTAGCCTCCAGTTTATACAGCTATTTTTTTAATTATATTAGACCTCTGTGTCATATTTGTGACAACTATATCCTTTTAATATAAATTATAAAACATCTGTAAAACCATCATTTTAACTGACATTTAAACATTTTCAATTTGCCAATCAATTTCCTCTTTTCCTAACATTTTTAGTATACTATTTATCTTTTTAAAGTGTCCACACCCAAAAAAACCGTTCCATGCTGAAAGAGGACTTGGATGAGCTGCCTCTAAAATATAATGTCTTTTCTGATCAATGAAAGCTTTTTTCTTTCTAGCGTTAGCTCCCCATAATACAAATATTACTGGTTCTTCTCTCCCGTTTAAATGTTTTATAATATTATCTGTAAAAATTTCCCATCCTATTTTTGAATGAGAGTTAGCTTCTCCTGCTCTAACTGTTAATGCTGTATTAAGAAGAAGTATCCCTTGTTTTGCCCAAGGAACTAGATACCCATTATTTGGGATATAGGTACCTAACTCCTCCTTTAACTCTTTATACATATTTTGTAAAGATGGGGGTGTCTTGATTCCAATATTTACAGAAAATGCCAATCCATGAGCTTGATTTGGTCCATGATATGGATCTTGCCCTAAAATTAAAACCTTACAATCTTTAAAACTTGTTAATTTCAAAGCTGAAAAAATATCATCTGGCTTAGGATAGATAGTTCTACTTCTATATTCACTTATTAAAAATTTTCTCAAATTTTGATAATACTCTTTTTGAAATTCATCTTTTAATATCTCATCCCAATCATTTCCTATATTTACCATATTTTCCTCCAATATTTCTCATTAATTTTCTGCTATTTTTAAACAATTAGGAAATCTCTTTTTCATTCCACAACCTGAACATTGTTTTCTACAATCAGGTGTTAAAGCTCCCTCTCTAGCTTTTTCATTCTCTCTAAGTAAGAAATTCTTATCTACTCCAATATCTACCATATCCCAAGGTAATTCTTGATCTAACTCTCTAGCACCTAGATAAGTTTTTTCCTCTATTCCTAACTCTTGAGCTGCTCCTATCCAAATATCATAGTTATCTCTATAATCATCTAGTTTAGCTCCCATTTCAAAGGCTCTTTGAATTAAATCTCCTGTTCTTTCATCTCCTCTTGATAATAATCCTTCAAGATAAGATTTTTTACTGTCGTGGATTCTAAGAGTACAATGTTTTGATCCTTTAAATAGATCTCTTAAAATCTTATGTTTTCTCTTCATCTCTTCCATGTCCATTTGCTCTGCCCATTGGAAAGGAGTATGAGGTTTTGGAACAAAGTTTGATACACTTACTGTTACATTTATTCTTTTACTAATAGGCAGACATCTTTTTAATACTTTTGTTGCTAAATCATAGATAGCTGCTACATCTTCATCAGTTTCATATGGTAATCCTATCATAAAATAGAATTTTAGATTTTCCCATTTTCCTCTGATTGCAGCTTCAGCAGTATCTAAAACATCTGCTTCCTCTACACCTTTATTTATTATATCTCTCAATCTTTGAGATCCTGCCTCTGGTGCAAAAGTAAACCCTGTTCTCTTTCCTCCACTTATATCATCAGCAACTTGAACTGAGTAAGGGTTCATTCTCAATGATGGTAGAGAAATTCCTAGATTTTTGTTTTCATATTTACTTTTTAATTTTTTTATAAGCTCATCTATTCTACTATAATCACTACTACTTAATGAAGATAGAGAGATTTCTGAATATCCAGTATTTCTTATCATTTTCTCTATTAATTCACAGTTTCTAGTTAAACTTCTCTCTCTAGCTGGTCTATATACTATCCCTGCTTGACAGAATCTACAACCTCTAGTACATCCTCTTTGAATCTCAACAGATGCTCTATCATGTACAATATTTATGTATGGTACTAATTGATCATCATAAAACTCTGTTTTCTCTAAATCTTCAACAATAGCTCTTCTTATTCTTTTCTTTCCTTTGTGAAGTGCTGGAATATATACCCCATCAAGATCTTCTATCAATTGTAGTTTTTCCATCTTTGTTTTGTCAGAGTTTGCAACCATTCTCTTTGCAATCTCTACCATTACATCTTCTCCATCTCCTATAACGATGAAGTCTAAGAATTTCTCCATAGGTTTTGGGTTCATCATACAAGTTCCCCCTGCCATAATCAACGGATACTCTTCTCCTCTTTTTTCTCTCTCTAACGGTATCCCTGCTAAATCAAGAGCATTTAATACATTTGGATAACACATCTCATAAGATAGTGAAAATCCTATTATATCAAACTCTTTTAATGGAGTTTTACTCTCTAATGAAAACATAGGAATATTATTTTCTCTCATTATATTTTCCATATCTTCCATTGGAGCAAAACCTCTCTCTAAAGAGAATCCTTCTACTCTGTTCATTAAGCTATATAGGATTCTTATCCCTAAGTTTGACATTCCCACTTCATAAATATCTGGGAAAAATAGACACATTCTAATTTTAAACTCATCTTTATGAATACTATTTATCTCATTTCCTAAATATTGTGCTGGTTTCTCTACTTTTAATAAGTATTTATCTAAATTTACTCTCATCTTTTCCTCTCTTTTTTATAAAATTTATACTTTATTTTAACATTTTTAAAATGTTTTACCTACTTTTTTTATTTATCATCTAATTTTTGAAACTCTTGCATCTTTTTATCTTCACTTTTAATATGATGATTTTTACACAAAATAGCTAACTCATAATTTATATCTTTTAATTTATTAAATCCATCTTCACTATGATTTTCAAGTTCTCTATCTCCTAAAATAACTTTTTTCATTCTCTTGAATAAAGATGGACTTTTCTTTCCACAATCATGTAACAGTGCAAGTTTAAAAAAGAGTTTGTCATCTTTTAAAACCTCATTTTTCAATAAAAAATTATACAATCTAAATGAGTGAATCTTCTCATATCTAGACATAGAATTAAACATTTCAAACTCCTCATCAGATAATATAGTTTTTACAATATCATTATTTTTTTCATTGTATCTTCCAAAAATATATAATAATCCCTGTTTTATTCTACTTATTATCATATCTCTCTCACAATAATATTCTTATATATCTTCTTTAATTTTTTTATATTACTTCCATTTTTTCCTATAAATTCCCCTTTGCTCCCTTTCTTTACATAGAAAATATATAGGTTTTTATCTAATGTTCTCTCTGCCTCTAAAATATTTTCAACTTCCACTTCACACTTCTCTAAAATCAGATTTTTTAATTCCTCTTTCAGATATATCTTTTCTAAAGTTAGATATTTACCCATAAGAGCCTCTTTTTTACCAGTTAAAATATATCCTGACATTATTCTAACTTGCTTAGGCATAAATGAGTTCCCTAAAAATCTCAATTTTCCATTTTCATAGGTAATTTTTACCTCTCTAATATGTTCTTTTAGCTCTAGCCCTTTTTTATCAGTAAACTTACTTACATCATATGTTCCACTTAATTCTCTACACAGTTTTTCTATCTCTTCTTCTGAATTTTTTATTAATTTTTTAGGATAGCTATAGATATATTCTCTCTTTTCTATCATCTCTGGAAACACAAGATTTGGAAATGTCTTTTTTACCATTGTAACTTTTAGATCCCCAGTTGATAGTTGATTAAAACTATTTTTTAAATTTTCCATATCTCCATTAAAATTACTACTAACATAAAGTATATTCTCATTTGCACTAACTTTAGCATCTGTCCTTCCAGCTTGCTGAATACCCTTTGCCCATGAAAATCCTACTTTTTCCATAATCTCTCTGAAAACACCCTTTACACTTTTCTTCCCTGCCATCTCATCAAAAGAGTGAAATTTCTGTCCATTATATGAGATATAAAACATATACCCCCATTTACTTGTTTTTTCTATAGCTCTTATATCCAATTTTATCCTCCATAATTTTCAATTCTTTTAATTATACCATATATGTATAAGAAAAAAAAGATTAGCTATAAAAAGAAAAACGGTTAAAGTTTTGTAAAACACAAAGCTAAAACCGTTTATTTTAATTAACCTTTTATTATTTTTACAAGTCTACTTGTTCCTAATCTATCTGCTCCAAGTTCAACAAATTTTTCTGCATCTTCAAAAGAGCTTATTCCCCCTGCAGGTTTTATTTTAACATCTTTACCTACATATTTTTTCATAAGAGCTACATCTTCAAATTTAGCTCCTGAAGTTGAGAATCCAGTTGATGTTTTTATAAATTCTGCTCCTGATTCAGTAACAATTTCACACATTTTTATTTTTTCTTCCTCAGTTAAAAGACAAGTTTCAATTATTACTTTTAATATCTTTCCATTACAAGCTTTGTGAATTGCTTTTATCTCTTGAAGAATATCATCATATTTTTTATCTTTTAGATCTCCAATATTGATAACCATATCTATCTCATCAGCACCATTTTTTACAGCATCTTCAGTTTCAAAAACTTTTACAGCTGTTGTGCTATATCCATTTGGAAACCCTATTACTGTACAAATAGGTAATTTATCTCCAACATATTCTTTAGCTCTTTTTACAAAAGATGCTGGAATACATGCTGATGCTACATCATAAGTCATTGAATCATCTAAAATCTCTTTTATTTGCTCCCAAGTTGCAGTTTGAGCTAATAAAGTATGATCAACCATCTTTAATATCGCTTTTTTATCCATTTTATTCTCCTCTAAATTTTAAATTAATTTTTCTAATATAGATGTTCCAATAGTATTTTCTGGCATCTCAACTTCAAAATTATCTGCTATGGTAGCTCCAATAACTGCAAATGTATCAGCAGTTTCTAATTTACCAGATTCTTTCATTGAAGGTGAATAAGCTAAAAATGGAACTCTCTCTCTTGTATGATCTGTTCCTGTGTAAGTAGGATCATTTCCATGATCTGCTGTTATTATTAATAGATCATCTTCTCTTAATTTTCCTAATAAAACTCCCAAGTTCAGATCAAATTTTTCCAATTCTTCTGCATACCCCTTAGGATTTCTTCTATGCCCCCATAGAGCATCAAAGTCAACAAGATTTACAAAACATAATCCTTTAAAATCTCTATCTGCTATCTCTATAGTTTGCTCCATTCCATGAACAGAACTTTTTGATTTATTTGATTCTGTTATTCCTTCACCATCAAAAATATCATTTATTTTCCCTACTGAAATAACATCAAAATTACTGTCTTTAAGAACATTTAAAGTTGTTCTTCCATAAGGTTTTAAAGCATAATCGTGACGATTGCTCGTTCTCTTAAACTCACCTTTTTTTCTACCAATATATGGTCTTGCTATTACTCTTCCAACTTTCCATTCATCTCTCATTGTAAGCTCTCTAGCAATTTCACAATACTTGTAAAGAGTTTCAATCCCCATTGTCTCTTCATTTCCACAAATTTGAAGTACAGAGTCTGCACTTGTATATACTATTACATCTCCAGTTGCAATTTCATGCTCTCCATACTCATCTAATATTTCAGTACCACTAGCTGATTTGTTTCCTACTATTTTATGTCCAAATCTTTTTTCTAGCTCATCTATTAGCTCTTTTGGAAAACCTGTTTCTGTAAATGTTTGAAAAGGTTTATCTATGTTAAGTCCCATCATTTCCCAATGCCCTGTCATTGTGTCTTTTCCTACACTTGTTTCTTTTAACTCTCCATAGTAACCTAAAGGTTTAGCAACTGGCTCTATATTTTTTAATCTACATAGATTTGCTATTCCTAATTTTTGTAAATTTGGAATATTTAATCTATCTACTGATTCAGCTATATGTCCAAGAGTATTTACCCCTATATCTCCATATTTTTCAGCATCGTCCATAGCCCCTATTCCCAATGAATCTATAACAACTGTAAAAATTCTCTTATATCTTTTCACTGAATTTCCTCCAATCTAATTAACAAAAAGTTTCTAATGCCACTTTCATCATATTAACAAAAGCTGTTTGTCTCTCCTCTGCTGTTGTTACCTCTTTAGTTACAAAAGAATCTGATATTGTTAAAAGGCAAGCTGCTTTTTTTCCTAAAACTCTTGCATTGTGGAAAAGAGCAAAACTTTCCATCTCTACACAAGAAACTCCTTTTTCTTCACAAAGAGTTTTATAATAATTAGGTTCTCCCTCTCTATAGAAAACATCACTTGAATGGATTCTATTAATATGTAGAGAAATTTCTAATCTTTTAGCAGCATCTTTTATCTTCTCATTTAACTCTTCACTTGGCAGTATAATATCCTTATCATAACCATTTTGAGTATGTGCATAAGATGATTCACTCCATGCACTGTCAGCTAATACTACATCATAAACTTTTAGATCTCCTGAATAAGCTCCTGCTGATCCTACACGAATTATATTTTCAACTCCATAAACTGAGTATAGTTCATAAGAGTAGATTCCTATTGATGGCATTCCCATTCCTGATGCCATAACTGTTATCTCTTTACCTTTATATTCTCCAGTAAAAGCTAACATATTTCTAACAGAGTTCACTTGTTTTACATTTGTTAAAAAAGTTTCTGCTATAAATTTTGCTCTTAATGGATCTCCTGGCATAAGTACATTTTTTGCTATTTCTCCTAATTTTGCTTGATTATGTGGTGTCATATTACTTCCTCCTTATAAACTATCACTTGTAAAAGACATAGGCATAAGCTCTTCAATATTTGTTACTACAACTTCATCTTTTGTTCCTAACACTATTGGAGTATCTCTTTTTAAAAGTTCTACTAATACTTGTCTACATGCTCCACATGGAGTTATCAAAGTATTTCCCTTTCCTACTATAGCTATTGCCTCTATATCATCTTGACGATATCCATTTGAATATGCTTGAAATATGGCATTTCTCTCTGCACAATTTGTAAGTCCATATGAAGCATTTTCAACATTTGCACCTATAAAATAATTTCCATCTTTTGTTTTTACACAAGCTCCTACAAAGAAATTTGAGTAAGGAGCATAAGCGTTTTCCATTGCTTTATAAGCTCTTGATAAGATATCATTATATTTTACCATATTTCCTCCTAGAATAACATAATTAGTCCAACTATCATAGCACTTAGAACACTTACAGTAAATCCACCGATCATAGCTCTAAATACTAATTTAGAAAGTACTCCTCTCTTTTCTGGGCAAAGTGCTGAAATTCCAGCTATACAGATTCCCATACTTGAAAAGTTTGCAAATCCTGCAAGTGATATTGATAGAATAAGTCCTGTTCTTTCACTTAATTGAGATAAAACTGTTCCTAATTTTTGGAAAGCAATAAACTCATTCATTACAAGTTTACTTCCTAATAATTCTCCAGCAAGTCTCATATCTTCTCCAGTTAATCCCATTAAGAACCCTATTGGAGAGAAGATATAAGCAAATATTTTTTCAAGAGTTAAGTTAAAGTTTCCAAGAACCCCATTAATAAGAGCAACTATACTTATTACAGCTATTAGAGAAGCTCCTATTGCTAAAGCTGAAGCTAATCCATTTTGAGCTCCCTCTGTAATCGCATCTATTAAGTTCTCATTTTTCCCTTTATTATCCATTCTAACATCAGAAATTTTTTGAGTCTCTTCTAATTCTGGAAGAATAATTTTTGAAATTGCAATACTTCCCATTGGTACCAATGCACTAGCTATTAGTAAGCTTTCCATAGGAATTCCCAATGCTACATATCCTCCAATAATTGTAGCTGACATACTTCCCATTCCTGATATTAAAACTACCATTATTTCACTTTCAGTCATAAAGTTAAGATATTTAGCAATAAGTATAGGACTCTCTGTTTGTCCTAAAAACATATTAGCCACAGCAACAAAGCTTTCTACTTGAGTAGTTCCCAATAATTTTCCTACTCCCTTTCCTATTATCTTAACAACCCAACCTAAAATTCCTAAATAATATAGTGCTGCAACTAATGATGATAAAAATATAATGTTACATAAAACTGAAATTGCAAAGATAAATCCTGTTGCATTTCCAGGGTTTGCAAGTGATCCAAACACAAATCCTATTCCATCTTGCCCATAGTTTAATACCATTGTAACTACATCTGAAACTTTAGATACAACTGCTCTCCCTAAAGGAAATTTAACTAAAAGAAAGGCAATAACAAATTGAGCCACTAATGCTTTTAAAATAACCTCTTTTTTTATTGACTTTCTAGCACTTGAATAAAGGTAAAGAGCTACAAGTACTAAAACTATTCCTAATATATTAACTATTATTCTCATTCCACTCTCCTATTTCTTTTCTTCACTATCAGCTTTAATCAGATTTCTAATAGCCTCTATTGTTACTCTTATAGCAGCATCTGTATCATGAACAACTGGATTTTCTAATCCTAATTTTTCTCTCTCTTGATTTGCTACAACTAAAAATGCAGATCCAACACGAACTCTTAAATGGCTTCCTACTACAAATAAAGCAGCAGATTCCATTTCAGAAGCTTTACATCCTAAACGTTTCCAAGCTTCCCATTTATTTAATAACTCATAACTAACTGGTTTAGTTTCTGGTGAATGTTGTCCATAGAAAGAATCTTTACATTGAACTACTCCCACATGATAATCTTTTCCAGATGCTTTAGCAGCTTTAACAAAAGCATTTACTACATCTAAATCAGCTACTGCTGGAAACTCAATAGGTGCATACTCTCTACTTGTTCCTTCCATTCTTATAGCTCCAGTTGCTACAACTATATCTCCACCCATTATCTCTGGTTGCATTCCTCCACAAGTACCTACACGTAAGAATGTATCTGCTCCAGATTTTACTAGCTCTTCTAAAGCGATTGCTGCAGAAGGTCCTCCTATACCTGTTGAAGTAACACTTACTTTTACTCCATCTAAATATCCAGTGTATGTAATATACTCTCTTGAATCAGCTACTAACTCTGCATTATCAAAATATTTTGCTATTTTAGCACAACGTTTTGGATCTCCAGGTAATATAACATACTTTCCAACTTCTCCATGTCTTATCCCTATGTGATATTGAACTCCATCTTCTGCATATTTCATAAATTATACCTCCAGATTTTTGTCTAACTTGTCTAATTAATTGTCTATAATTTATATTATCATCTTTAGCCTAATACTGTCAATATTTTTCTTACTCTTTTATCAATAATTTTGCTCTTAAAATGTACAAAATTTTCTACTTTTGTAAAAGATTATATCCCTCTTATTTTCAGAAAAAATATATTTTCTAAGATGATAGTTGTCTAATTTTTTATAAAATTATGTCGTTTTTATATGATTAATTTTAGTTTTATATATTTTAATTCTGATCATATCATCTTTTATTTATACTTTACTTGACAAATTTTGTTTAGTTTTATGTTGACAAAATTTTTAAAAAATGATAGTATGGAAATATAATAAAAAGAAAAAAAATGTAATTTTGTACTCATTATAAAAATCTTTGATTAGTGGAACAATAAGGAGGCAGGAATATGTTATTTAAGACAACAGAACAACATGAAGCTTTACGTGCAAAAGTGAGAGAATTTGCAGAAACAGAAGTAAAACCTATAGCTTTTATGCTTGATCAACAAAATGAATTCCCTACAGAGGCTATTAAAAAATTCGGTGAAATGGGAATGATGGGACTACCTTATCCAAAAGAATATGGTGGAGCTGGGCTTGATACTTTAAGTTATGCTATTGCTGTTGAAGAACTTTCAAGAGTTGATGGAGGAACTGGAGTTATTCTTTCTGCCCATGTATCTCTTGGATCATATCCTATTTATGCTTTTGGTACTGAAGAACAAAAACAAAAATATCTTGTTCCTCTAGCTAAAGGAGAAAAACTTGGTGCTTTTGGATTAACAGAACCAAATGCTGGTAGTGATGCTGGTGGTACTGAAACAACTGCTGTTTTAGAAGGAGATCATTATATTCTTAATGGTGGAAAAATATTTATAACTAATGCTGACAAAGCTGATACATATGTAATTTTCGCTGTAACTACTCCTGATATTGGAACAAGAGGAATAAGTGCTTTTATCGTTGAAAAAGGTTGGGAAGGATTTACATTTGGTACTCACTATGACAAGATGGGTATTCGTTCTTCTTCAACTGCTGAATTAGTATTTAATAATGTTAAAGTTCCTAAAGAAAACCTACTTGGAAAAGAGGGGCAAGGATTTAAAATAGCTATGGCTACTCTTGATGGAGGTAGAATAGGTATTGCTGCTCAAGCTTTAGGAATTGCTCAAGGTGCTTTTGAAAATGCTCTTGAATATGCAAAAGAGAGAGAACAATTTGGAATGCCTATTGCTCATCAACAAGTTATATCTTTCAAATTAGCTGATATGGCTACAAAATTAAGATGTGCTAGATTCTTAGTTTATAGCTCTGCTGAATTAAAAGATCAACATGAACCATTTGGAATGGAATCTGCAATGGCAAAACAATATACATCTGATATCTGTCTAGAAGTTGTTAATGATGCACTTCAAATCTTCGGAGGAAATGGATATCTTAAAGGTATGGAAGTTGAACGTGCTTATCGTGATGCTAAAATCTGTACTATCTATGAAGGAACTAATGAAATTCAAAGAATAGTTATCGCATCTCACTTAATTGGAAAGATGCCTAAAGCTAACTCTTCAGGACCTAAAAAACCTTCAGCTAAGGGACATGCAACAGGTTTACGTAAAAATATAATGTTTAAAGATGGAGATATGAAAGATAAAGTTAATGCTCTTGTAGAAGCTTTAAAAGCTGATGGATATGACTTTACAGTTGGTATTCCATTAGATACTCCTATTGCTATGGCTGATCGTATAGTTAGTGCTGGAATGGGAATTGGTGAAAAGGAAAATATGAAACTTATTGAAGATTTAGCTGTTCAAGCTGGAGCTGCTATTGGATCTTCTAGACCAGTAGCTGAAACTTTAAAATATGTTCCTCTTAACCGTTATGTTGGTATGTCTGGACAAAAATTTAATGGAAACCTTTATATAGCTTGTGGTATCTCTGGAGCTGGACAACATCTAAAAGGAATTAAAGATGCAACTACTATTGTAGCTATTAATACAAACCCTAATGCAGCAATATTTAAAAATGCTGACTATGGAATTGTTGGAGACTTAAAAGAAGTACTTCCTCTTTTAACTGCTGCTTTAGATAATGGAGAGCCTAAAAAAGATGCTCCTCCTATGAAAAAAATGAAAAGAAACATCCCTAAAAAACCTGCACCTAGCTATCCTCTTCATGTATGTAATGGTTGTGGATATGTTTATGACCCTGCTATTGGAGATGAAGAAAATGGTGTAGATCCAGGTACTCTATTTAATAAATTACCTGAAGATTGGATCTGTCCTCTATGTGGAGAAGAAAAGGATCAATTTATAGAAGCTTAAATTTTTTTCATAGTCTTGTAAATTAAGGAGGAATTATTCATGTATAATGTTAGAAAAGTAACTGAAGATTTATATTGGATAGGAGGAGATGATCACCGTCTTCATCTATTTGAAAATATACACCCAATCCCTCGTGGAGTTTCATACAACTCATACTTACTTTTAGATAAGAAAACTGTTCTTTTTGATACTGTTGATTGGTCTATTGGACGTCAATTCTTAGAAAACTTAGAACATGTTTTAGATGGTAGACCTCTTGATTATATGGTTATTAATCATATGGAACCTGACCATGCTGCTATGATAGAAGAAGTTATGCTACGTTATCCAAAAGTTAAAGTTATTAGTAGTGAAAAAGCATTCTACTTTATGAATCAATTTGGATTCCATATTGATAGCTCAAAAACTGAAATTGTAAAAGAAGGAGATAAAAAATCTTTCGGAAAACATGAGATACTATTTGTTGCTGCTCCTATGGTACACTGGCCAGAAGCTATGGTAAGTTTTGATACTACTAATGGAGTTCTATTCAGTGCTGATGCTTTCGGTTCATTTGGAGCATTAGATGGAAAACTATTTAATGATGAAGTTGACTTTGATCGTGATTGGATTGACGATGCTAGACGTTACTACACAAATATAGTTGGAAAATATGGACCTCATGTTCAAGCTCTACTTAAAAAAGCTGCTGGTATAGATATTAAAATTGTTTGTCCTTTACATGGTCCAGTATGGCGTAATAACCTTGGATACTTCATTGATAAATATGATAAATGGAGTAGATATGAGCCTGAAGAAAAAGGAGTTATGATTGTATATGCTTCAATGTATGGAAATACTGAAAATGCAGCATCAGTTCTAGCTTCTAAATTAGTTGAAAAAGGAATGACTAATGTTGTTATGTATGATGTTTCTAAAACTCATATATCTCAACTTATCTCTGAAACATTCAAATACAGTAATGTGGTATTAGCTTCTGTTACTTATAACTTAGGAATATACCCATTAATGCACAACTATCTAATGGATATGAAAGCTCTTAATGTTCAAAATAGAACTTTTGCTATACTTGAAAATGGTTCTTGGGCTTGTGAGTCTGGAAGATTAATGCGTGAATTTTTAGAAAATATGAGAAATATGACTGTACTTGATGAAAAAGTAACTCTAACTTCTTCAATGACAGCTGAGCAAATTGGAGAGATGGATACTTTAGTTGACAGTATTATCAACTCTATGAAATAGGTCTTAATAGCAATCCTGTTATATAAATAAAAGGAGCTGTTGTAAATCAATATTATGTTGGTTTGCACAGCTCTTTTTATTGTTAAAATTATATTTTTCTATTTATCTCTATATGTGAATGCTCTATTGGCAGATAATGCTTATTATGAACCTCTGGATACTTATTTTTACTGTATAAACTTTCAGTTACTAAATAACATTTATTGCTCTCTGATATCTTATATTTTATAGCTGAAAAGTTGCCAGATTCAGAGTAAATCAGTTTTAAATTTGAGTGTCTAGCCTCTTCGTAGATCTCTTTTTCTAAATATTTAAGTAACTCCTCTGAATTATTTAAGTCTATCTCTCTCTCTTTTATTGTCTCTACTGGTAAAATTGAAAGTGTATATGCCTTAGCCACTCCCTTACATTTATACCATCTATCAGCAAAAATAATAACTGGAGTCTTTCTTTCTAAAACTTTATTAGTGTAATCTGTTGAAGGCTCTATTCTAAATTGAAACTCCACTTCATCAATAATATCATTTAAAGAATCATACACAGGATGTCCAAATGTTTCTAGCCCTTTCTCCCATTTAACACCATCACTTATTATAAAGTTTCCCTTTCCTTGAATATTTTTTATAATCCCATCCTCTCTTAAAAGAGTAAGTGCCTGTCTTAAAGTCATTCTACTCACTCCCATAAGCTTTGCTAATTCTGGTTCTGCTGGTAATCTATCTTCAAACTCTCCATCTTTTATTTTTTCATATATACTATCATAGACTCCCACATATCTTAATTTTTTCTTTTTTTTCTCTAATTCTTTATTCGCTTTTTCTTCCATCTAATTTTTCCCCCATTTCTTCATATTTATAACCCCATCTATAAATAAAATTTATACTATTTTTTAGACAAATGCAAGTTTTTTTATTTTTCTATCTCTCTTTGTCTATTTTTTTGTTTATTTTTTATAATTTCTATTTTTGTTCCATCTATTGAATTTTCATAGTATAATATAGATATATTATTTAAAAAATTTGACGATTAGGTGAGTATTATGACTGCTGAAAAAAAAGTTCCAGCTATAGAAAAAGCTGATAAAATATTCAAATATCTATATTATAAAGACTCTGCAACTCAAAGTGAAATTTCAAATGAATTAAATATTCCTAAAGCTACTACAAATAGATTATTAGCTGTTCTTACTGAACTAAAATATTTAAGTTTTGAAAATAAAAAGTATAAACTTGGAGAGATATTTTACTTTTTTTCAACAAAACACGAAAGATATACTTTAATAAAAAATATATCCTATCCATATCTTGAAGAGCTTTCTTTAAAATTTAAGGAAACTTTTAAAATAAGTGTTTTGGATGAAGATAAGATAAGAAGTATTGCTAAAGTTGAAAGTAGTGATTTTATAAAAATCTCTGTATCTGAAAATGCTATTTTTCCATTACATGCAGGTGCTGCAAGTAAGCTTTTAATCTGCCAACTAAGCGAAAATAGGTTGAATAAGCTTTTAGATACTACCCTTCCTCGTTACACAGAAAACACTATTACAGATAGAGAGGAATTAAAAAAAGAGCTTTTAAAAATAAATATAAATAAGTTATCCTTTGATAATATGGAGCATTCAAAAAATATTAAAGCTGTTGCTGTTCCTATCTTGGATAAAAAAAATAGGATTATAGCCGCTGTTAGTTGTCCATGTTTTCCAGATTCTTTCATTGGTTTCTCATCCACACTTAAACGGAATAAGCGTGTCCCCGGCAGTTTATCATAATCCGCTGACCTCACCCATACATTATAGTCTCCTTCTTCCATTATATTGACGACCGTAAGCGCATCAAACTGTTCATCAAGACTTCCGCCACCGTTCAAACGGAGCATTGCACTCCCCATGCAATCTGCCGATCTATCTGTTGACCATTTTCCTTTGAACTGAAAAGCCTCAGCTTCAATCAAATATTTATCTTTCTGCGCATACATATTCAATCCTCCAACCGCAAAAAGAAGGGTGCAAACAAGATTCTTTACTATCCAGTGATTTATGCTCATATCCTATTTATATTTAATCTTTAAAACCTTCAAGCCATATGCATCAATCGTTACATTCCAATTCTCCACTCCATCTACAAGTGTAGAATGACCTTGATTATTCAAGCTAGCAACGTTCTTCACCCGGATTTTCTTTCCGGAGAACAAACATTTCGTATCCATTTCAATCAGAGGAGTCTGCTTTTCATCATCATTATTCAACAAGATAA
>ENA-OWPF01000225-OWPF01000225.1-human-gut-metagenome-genome-assembly--contig:-NODE-225-length-70588-cov-6.843860_pt1 | contig 70588 bp, 73 predicted proteins | sample MGYA00248261_ERZ651840 | MGnify/ENA primary metagenome ERZ651840 (study PRJEB26924, sample SAMEA4378268) | human gut metagenome | biome: human gut; feature: human-associated habitat; material: faeces... | reverse complement strand
AAAATCTTTTTTACGCTCAAAACCAACTTATTGATATTACTTACATTCAGAAGTTATCCATATTTTTTAAGTATTATAATATCCTTAAGCGTAAAAAAAGGTGGCATAAACCACCTTTTTTACATAGGAGATACTAATTGACCATCCTGTAATTTATATAAATCTCTTCTTAATATATCTACATCTAAAGGATCCATATCTAATTCTAATAAATCTAATATTTTAGGTATAAATATATTAGTATTTAAATTAGCCTTAGAACCAGTAGCTATTGTTGCCTCTAAAGTTAACACATTATCTTGTACATCTAGTAAATCAAAATTCCTAATCATAGGTCTTATATCAGATTCTACAATTTTACCTTTTTTATTTTTCTTAGTAATCATTATTTCATCTTGAGACATAAACTCTAATATTTTACTTTTTACATATTCTTTAGTTAAAGTCTTTTCTGTTTCTATTGTAAATATATATTCTCCATATTCTATAACAGATGCTAAAGATGGCTCTTGCTTATCTATTTCTTTAGCTTCTATAAATTTTATACCTTCTGGTAATTGTGAGTTCATTCTGTTTAAATATTCTTCTACACTTAAGTCCTCTTCTATTTCAACGTCAACATATTCTCCTTGACTTTCTGTTCCAAGAGCTAAAGCATTTCCGTAACTTATCTTAGGATGTGGATTGAACCCTTGTGAATGAACTAAATCTATTTCAGCTCTTCTAAATGCTCTTTGTAATAATTGTTGTAAATCTAGATGAGATATATAAATCATATCTCCTTCTTTATTAAATTTCGTTCTTATTATTTTCATAATTAACACATCCCCCTTCCTATATCATGTGCATTTATACCACATGCATTACATTTGTGTCTACAATCCGGAGTAACTGTGTCACTTTTAGCTTTTTCATTTTCTCTTATTAAGAATTTCTTGCTAACTCCTACATCTATATGATCCCATGGGAATACTTCGTCGTAACTTCTTTCTCTATTTGCATAGAAATCTATTGAAAGATTATTCTTTTCCATAGCTTCTTTCCAAGTATCTAAATTGAAGTACTCTGACCATCCATCAAATTTAGCTCCTGCCTTAAATGCATCATATATAACTTTACCTATTCTTCTATCTCCTCTAGCTATTACTGCTTCCATTAAACTAGTTTTAGAATCATGATAGTTATATTTTATATCTTTATTTTTTAGTTTTTTAACTAAGTGTCTTTGCTTTTCAACAACTTCTTCAGTTGTATCTTGTCCATGCCATTGGAATGGTGTAAATGGTTTAGGTACAAATGTTGATGTACTTACTGTAACACCAAAACTTCTTTTTAACTTACCATTATGAACTTCTCTGTACATATCAATTACATCATATGCAAGTTTTGCAATTCCATCTAAATCATCATAAGTTTCTGTTGGTAAACCTATCATGAAGTATAGCTTTACACTATTCCATCCCATTTCAAATGCTTTTTTAGTTGCATTTTGTAAATCTTCTTCACTTACACCTTTGTTTATAACATCTCTAAGTCTTTGAGTTCCAGCTTCTGGTGCAAAAGTTAATCCTGATTTTCTTACTTGTTGTATTTTTTCCGCTATTTCCATAGAGAAGTTATCTAATCTAAGAGATGGTAATGATATTCCGATATTATTAGATGCATATTCATCAACTAAGTAGTCTGTTAACTCTGATAATTTAGAGTAATCGCTAGTACTTAATGATGATAAAGATATCTCATCATAACCTGTACTCTTTACTAACTTATCTACTATTTCTTTTAATCTCTCTACACTTTTTTCTCTTATTGGTCTGTATATCATTCCAGCTTGACAGAATCTACATCCTCTTGTACATCCTCTAAATAGCTCAAGTACAACTCTATTATGAACTGTATCTATAAATGGAACTATTAATTTTTCTGGATATGGTACATTTTCAACATCTTTTATTATTCTCTTATGAGGTTTAGATGGTATATTTTCTCTATTTGGTACAACTTCTTTAACTGTATTATCTTCATTGTACGTAACATCATAGAAGCTAGGTATATAAACCCCTTCTATTGAAGATATTTGATATAAGAAATCTTCTCTAGTAGTTTTATTCTTATTCCATTCTTTATAAGCGTTTAGTATTTCTAAGTTTACTTCTTCACCTTCACCTAAAACAACTATATCAACGAAATCAGCCATAGGCTCTACGTTATATGCACATGGACCTCCAACTAATATAAATGGATCATCTAATTTTCTTTCAGTTCTAAGTATAGGTACATTTGCTAAGTCTAACATATTTAATATATTTGTATATGAAAGCTCATATTGAAGTGTGAATGCTATAACATCAAAATTAGTTATAGGTTCTCTTGACTCTAAAGCAAATAGTGGTATATTCTTTTCCCTCATCATATTTTCCATATCAACAGCAGGTGCATATACCCTCTCACAGAATATTTTTTCATCTCTGTTGATTACATCATATAGTATATGACTTCCTAAGTGACTCATACCAACTTCATATAAGTCTGGGAAACATTGAGCATATCTTATTAAGCTTTCATCTGACGTATCCTTATGTATTGAATTTATTTCATTTCCAAGATACCTAGCAGGCTTTTCAACCTTCTTTAAAATTCTCTTTAAGTCTACCTTATTCATGTATCTTAAAACCTCCGATAAGCGTATTATTTTAAAACATAAATATTATTATACACGATATGATATTATGTATCAAAACTTTATTTATTACAATATAGTTTTTCCATTTTATATTCATATAAACTAAAATACATTGAAAAAATACATTTACATTTAGATATTCATCTAAATTTATATTATATTAATCTATTATGCTAATTCTTTTACTAAATATATTGAAATTACTATTATAAAATTTTTTTACTATGAAAATATAACCTATTATAATCTAATATTTACAATAATTGTAATTAACTAACACAACGAGTTATATTATAATTATTTTAGGACATAATAATATTATTTGAATATTATTTTGTTTAAAAGTATACTCTATGGGTATAAATTTTTTATGTATATCGTTAATTTTTTTAGGAGGACTTATTATGAGTAATGTATTTGAAGTAAAAAAAGATATTTACTTTACAGGTGTTGTTGATAAAGATTTAGAAGTTTTTGATATAATAATGGAAACTGAGTTTGGTACAACTTATAACGCTTATATAATAAAAGATGAAAAGACTGTTTTATTTGATACTGTAAAACCAAACTTTAAAGATGAATTTTTAAATAATATATCTCAAGTTACTGATGTGGCTGATATAGACTATGTAGTAGTACATCACACAGAACCTGACCATGCTGGTAGCTTAAAGTATATATTAGATTTAAATCCAAATATAGAAGTATTTTGTACAAAAGCAGCTAAAATGTACTTAGATGAACAAATAAATAAGCCATTTAAATGTCATGTTATAACTGATGGTGAAGTTTTAAATATAGGTAAAAGAAACCTTAAGTTTATAACTGCTCCTTTCCTACATTGGGCTGATACTATGTTTACTTATGTTGAAGAAGATAAAACATTATTTACTTGTGATGCTTTTGGATGTCATTTTGCAAATGTTGATGCTAATTCTGTTGAAAGTGAAGATTACTTAAAATCAGCTAAGCACTACTATGATTGTATAGTTAAGCCTTTTGCTAAACACGTATTAAATGCTATTAATAAAGTTGTTGAATTAGAATTAGATTTTGACACTATATTAACATCACACGGTCCAATGCTTACTAAAGACCCTATGGCTCAAGTTAAAAGATATTTAGATTGGTCTACAGAAGTAGTTAATACTACTAATCAAAAACAAGTTGCTATATTCTATTTATCTGCATATACTAACACTTTAGTTATGGCTAAAAATATAGAAAAGGGCTTACTTGAAGAAGGATGTAAAGTTACTTTATACGACTTAGAAAATATGAACTTAAAAGAAATGCATGACGCAGTAGTTATGTCTAAAGTAATATTATTAGGTTCTCCAACAATAAATAAAACTATGGTTAAGCCAATGTGGGATTTATTCTCTGTTATAGACCCTATGGCTAATATAGGTAAAATAGGTGGAGTATTCGGTTCTTACGGATGGAGTGGTGAAGGTATCACTATGGCTGAAACTTTAATAAAAGCTATGTCATTCAAAATGCCTGTTCCAACTCTTAAAAAGAAATTCTTCCCTTCAGAAGAAACTCTTCAAGATTGTGTAGACTTTGGTAAAGAATTTGCTAAATTAGTAAAATAATTTATATAAAAGGAACTATATTAAATATAGTTCCTTTATTTATATATATATATATCCGTTGCTCAAAATGTTATTTTTTAAGTTTACAAAGTTACTGATATGACTTATATGCAAAAAGAGTATCTATAAATTTAGATACTCTTTTTGCATATAAATAATTTAATTTATCCTTATATTAATTAAACTCTTTGGCTAGTAGTTTTCCTAACTTCTCTCCAAGATAACTCTCCCCTGTCTAGTGCATTAATAAATATTTCAGCTGAAGCTAAATTTGTAGCTATAGGTACATGATATACATCACATAATCTTATTAAAGCTTGTATATCAGTCTCATGAGCTTGAGATGTAAGTGGGTCTCTTAAAAATATAACTAAATCTATATCTTGAGACACTATTAAAGCTCCTATTTGTTGATCTCCCCCTAGAGGCCCAGATGCCAATCTATTTACATCTAGAGATGTTTCATCCATTATTCTTTTTCCCGTAGTACCTGTACCGTATAAACCATAGTTTTTTAATATTCTTTCATATGCTATACAAAATCCTATCATTGTATCTTTCATTTCATCATGTGCTATTAATGCTATATTCATATTACGCTCCTAATTTAAAAGTTTATTTTTTTTCTTCTCATACCTACATTTAATACTAATCCAAGATTTGCTAATGATGTAAGTAAAGAACTACCACCATAGCTTATAAACGGAAGTGTTACTCCAGTTACTGGAATTACAGCCACAGTCATACCTATATTTTGAATAATCTGATAAGCAAACATACTCATAACTCCAATTACTATAAGAGTTCCATAAAAATCTTTCGCTTCTCTCGATAATATTATCATTCTAAGTAAAAATAATGTGTAAAGCAATATTACAACTAACATTCCTATTACACCTAATTCTTCTCCTATAACAGCAAATATAAAATCACTTTCTTGTACTGGTAAAAATCCTTCTTGATTTTGAGTCCCATTATATAATCCCTTACCTGTTAAACCTCCAGAACCTATCGCTATCATAGATTGCATAACTTGATAGTTACCCTTATATGTAGGATCATCTGGATGCAAGAATGCTTCAATTCTTTCTTTTTGATGTGATGCCATCATCATATACATTAGCGGAAGTGATACTATAGCTATAATGATAACTCTTTTTATTAGTTTTATATTAAGTCCTGCAGTAAATAACATACCTGCAATTATACAACAAAATACTATAGCTGTACCTAAATCTGGTTGGGCAAATAATAACCCTATAAAAGGCACTGCATAAATAACAACTGGTATTATCTCTTTTAAAGTATTTAGCTTATCTTTCTTAGACTCTACTATTTTAGCATAACTCAATATAAATGTTAGTTTAACTAATTCAGATGTCTGAAAATCTAATGGTCCTAAATTTAACCAAGACCTTGCCCCTCCTCTTTCAGCACCTATACCAGGTATTAAAACAATGCCCAATAAAATTAAACTAATAACATATAAACCTTTATAATATTTGCCTAAAAAATTATAGTCAAACATTAATATTCCTATTATCATTAACATTCCTAAACCAAAAGCAGCACCTTGTTTATAAAGTTGGAAGTAGTTTCCTGTCTCATTTGCATGAGTAGCACTACTTAATATTAATAACCCAAAAGAAAATATACAAAGTACTATAATTATAAGCTTCCAATCTAGTTGTTTTATCAATTTAATCATCGATTTACGTTCAGCCATATTTTCACCGTCTTTCTAAAATCAATAAAAACCACAAAGGGGGATAATAATCCCCCTTCACCTTTACATTTTTCTCTCTTTTATATTTTTTAGCGGTATATTTGCAACTAATGCAGATACCGGCATATCATCATTATCTCCTCTAGACTTTGACATTTTTATTTCAAGTCCGTCTTCTTCTATTTCAGCATAATTAGCTATAACTTTAAGAATATCCGTCTTTATAAGATCTAGAAGCTTAGGAGAACAGTCAACTCTATCGTGCACTAAAACTAATTTTAATCTTTCTTTTGCTACAGATTTACTAGTTTTAGATTCATTAGAAAAAACTTTAAATAAATCTAACATAGATATATCCCCCTTTACTATTTAGCCATACCAAATATTTTCTTTATTTTAGTGAAGATATTAGCTTCTTCTTCTAACTCTAACATTGGTACATCATCTCCTAATATTCTTCTTGCTATATTCTTATATGCTTGTCCAGCAAGAGACTTATTGTCAAGTATAGCAGGCTCTCCTTTGTTAGTTGAAACTATTATACTTTCATCATCAGGTACTAAACCTAACAATTTAATGGCTAGTATTTCTATAATATCCTCTTTATTCATCATGTCGCCACGTCTTACCATGTCGTGTCTTATTCTATTTATTACTAATCTTATATCATTTATTTCATTAGCTTCTAATAGTCCTATTATTCTATCAGCATCTCTGACAGCTGATACTTCTGGATTTGTTACAACTATAGCTCTATCTGCTCCTGCTATAGCATTTTTAAAACCTTGTTCTATACCTGCTGGGCAATCTATTATTATATAATCAAATGATTCTCTAAGTTTATTACATAAATCATTCATTTGTTCAACTGTAACTGCATTTTTATCTCTAGTTTGAGCAGCTGGTAATAGGTATAAATTTTCAAATCTTTTATCTTTTATTAATGCCTGTTTTAGTCTGCATGTACCTTCAACAACATCAACTATATCATAAACTATTCTATTTTCAAGTCCCATAACTACATCTAAGTTTCTAAGACCTATATCTGCATCTACTATAACTGTCTTTTTATTTTCTAAACTTAGTGCAGTTCCTAAGTTAGCCGCGGTAGTAGTTTTTCCAACTCCACCTTTACCTGATGTTATAACTATAACTTCACTCATAACACTACCCCCTGTATAATTAATACTTCTTTATTTTATCGTTTTTGGCAAGTAACTCTCTATAACAATTATATCATTACTTACAAATGCTATTTCTGGTATATTCTGTTTATTTCCTTCATAATTTTCATCGTCTGGTGCTTCTGCAATGTTTCCAGCTATCTGCAATACTTTAGGATTTAAATTTCCAGCAACTACATATGCATTTTTATTTCCATGTGCTCCTGCATGTATAAATCCAGATACAGATCCCATAACAATAACATTTCCACTTGCTACAACTCTAGCTCCAGAACTTATATCCCCCATAACTACAACATTGCATGTAGCACTTACCTGTGACCCAGATTTCATATCCGTCATTACAATTATATCTCCATCAAACTCAATATTTTCACCTGATCTTAAATTCGTTACGTATTTAGTTTGGAAATTTGTAATTTCTTTTTTATTGTATTCTTCAATAAACTCTACGTCAAATTTAGATGATATATCATCTTTTAACATCATAATTTGTACATCACTTAAATACTCACAGTTTATAGAACAAATCTTTGCTCCATTAAAAAATCCAATAGCTGATTCTAATTTATCTATTATGCTATTTTTTATTTCATCAAAAGTCGCTTTTCTTTTGATGTTTACAATTATACCTTTTTTGCTACCTTTAAATTCTACTAATTCACCTGTTGTAAATTCATTCACAGACATAACAACCTCCAGAATGATATATCATTTTATATATTCTTTAAAAAATCTCTAATTCCTTTTTATTTTTTCATTTGTGATACAAAGTTTATGTTTTCTTTTTCTATTGTACCAGTATTTTCATCATTTTTATTATTTTTTTCGCCCTTATTATTGTCTAAATCAAAATATGATCCTAATACCTCTCTAATAAGTAACATTGCATTACTACTACTTTCTCCTTGAGGAATCATAGCAACTACTGCTATTTCAGGATCATCTGCTGGTGCTACTGCTACTGCCCAAGCAAATGACTTATAACTTTCTTTATATGAATCTATTTTTTCATCAGTTATTTTAGGGTTTAGTTCTTTTATTGCTTTTCTTAAATATGAAGCATTTACTTTATCAGTGTCTTCTAATTTAACATTGACACCATCTTTTAACTCTTCTTCTAATGATTTTCGTTCTTCCTCTTTTAAATCTTTTCTTTTTAATTCTTCTTTTATTTCATTTATTCTTTCTTCTGTTAATTCCTTTTCTCTTGCTTTTTTCATTTTTTCAGCAAGTTTAACAGCTTCATCTAAAGATACCCCATATGATGACATATGGCTCTTTAAATATTCAACTTCATTTTCAGTAGGTATTTTACCACTTTTTTCTGCAGTACCAGTTTTAGATGCTACACTTATAGGATAATTAGGTCCAAATATTCCTTTTCCTGAACCTTGTGTAGAAACTCTTTTCATACCTTCAATTAAATCTTTTAATTTTTCAGGATTATTGAAATCTATTTTTTCTACTTTATTTTCATCTATATCTACATTATTATAATCATTTGATATAACTCTATCTACTACTGATAATTCTACTAAATTTCCTCCGTTACCAATAGCTGCAACATATCTTGCCATCTGAGCAGGTGTATATTGATTCTCACCTTGACCTATAGATATATTAAATGTATCTGCAGTACTCCATTTTGCAAAATTTAAATAACTAAATACTATAGAGTCTGCTAAAGTTTCTACCCTATCTTCTTTTACCTTCATTTTAGTAAGTCTTTCCATAGCTTCTACTCTACCTACAGTTTTTGTTTCATCTGCCCAAGAAACTATTTCTTCTATCCTACTTTCATATTCTTTAGGATTTTTAGATTTACTTATATCGGTAAAATCATTTGCCATCTCTTTTGTAAGATAATCTCTTAATAAAGTTTTTGTAGTTTCAAGCTTAGCTGCCATATTAGGGACGCTACCTTTTCTTTCGTCTATTTCTTCATTTAATCCAGTATAATCATCAAGACCAAATTTCTTAGCATATTCTATTATGCCTTTTGCTCCAACTTTAACACTTGGGTCTTTCCCACCTGTATAATTTTTACCTGATCCTATAGTGTAAAAATATATATTACAAGATTCTTGTATTGCTTTATACAAATCTGTATATCCATGATTACTTCTAGACTTATGCCATATTAAATCTGCAAAAGGTCTACTTTTAGGTCCTCCTAATCTTATTACTCCAGTATCTTGTATTGCATAGTTTGGGCTTAAACCATTATCTATAGCTGCCATCCCTGTTACCATTTTAAAGGTTGAACCAGGTTGGAATACACCTTGTGTAGCTAAATTAACTTGTGGATTTGCTGCTAAAACATCATTTTTATTTTTAGGCTGTAATGCTTGATAATCTTCATATGATATCCCATTAACAAATTTATTCGGGTCATAATTTGGATAACTTGCCATAGATAAAACATCACCATTTTTGGCATCTATTGCTATAACTGCACCCGATGCAGCATTTTTAGCTGCACTTGAAAAAGTTTTGTTTCCATATTTACTTTTATATGTTCCTCCAACTCTAAGTGCTTCTAATACTCCTTTTAGTGCATTTTCAGTATCTTCTTGCAAGTCCTTATCTATACTAAGGTATACTGTATCTCCTGACTTTGGCTCTGATACGTCTAATTCCCTAGTTATTCTGCCTAATGCATCAACTTGTACCTTTTTATATCCATCAACTCCACGTAGTTGTTCTTCATAGCTTTTTTCTATACCAGATATACCTACAGTATCTCCTTTAGAATAAGTTTTACCTTCTTCTCTATTAAGATACTTATCCTCTTGTCCAGATGGCATTTTCCCCATATGTCCTAATATATGAGATGCTAAAGTTGTATTAGGATAATATCTAACTGGTTCTACAGCTACTGATACCCCAGGTAATTCTATAGCACTTTCTTCAAGTTGAGATATAGTCTTTTGACTTATATCTGTTGCTATAGTTATTGGATTATACTGAGAATATCCTTGAGACTTTATAAGATCTCTAACTACTAATATTTTTCTTGCATCTGAATCGCTTAAGTTTTTATCAATCTTATAATTTTTGTTATTTCTTATTTCATAAAATGCTTTTTTTGCAGTTATTTTACTATCTTCTATACCATAACTTTCTAACCAGTCTTGCTTATTTTTTTGTTCTGTAAATAGCCACTTACTAACTAGAATCGGTGGATAGTATCCATTTTCATTTAGTTTCTTTTGAAGTTTGCTTACCTCTAATTTTCTATCATCTTGAGTAAGTACACCTTCAGACACCAACTGGTCAACTAAATAATAAAAACTTTCTTTTGCATCTAGCTCTTGAGGTATATTGTTATTATTCTTATACTCTCTTATGTTTTTATCAAATGTATAGTAATATTTTCCATTTTGAATATATATAGGAAATTCATCTATGTACTCTTCATTATTTTTTTCTAATAAGTTTATAAGTTTTAAACATATATCATTTGCCATAGACTTGCCGTTAGAGTCTTTTCTTTTTATTTCATCGCCTGATACTTGAACAGTAAATAAATTTTTATTTCCTGCAAGTAACCTTCCATATCTATCTTTTATTTCACCTCTAGGTGCTTTTATTAAAAGTTGCTTATACGTTTTATTCTCAGCTAACTCAGTATAATGTTCATATTTAAAAGTTGTCATATATAATATCTTTACTAATATAACTACAAAAGCTACTAATATAAGATTCTTTATTATAGATAATCTATCTACTTTTTTTCTTTCTTCCATTCAATCACCAACTAATCTTCTTTAAGTTTAAGTATCGATGTTTTAAATAGGTTATATAGTAATACACTCAAAGTTGAATTAATCAAAGGTATAGTTAATATACCTTTAGTAACTAAATTTAATATTCCATAAGTATTATAAACAGGTATTACTGCAACTATATTTACCATAGAATCAAATAAACTAGCTATAAATACTAATGCAAATATGGTTATATTGCTTTCTTTATATATTTTATTTTTTAAGAAGCTGATTCCATATCCTATTGTAAATAAGATTAATGCATTAACACCAAATATACCACCTACAGCTATATCTTTTACAAGACCTATTATAGCACCTATTATACTCGCATCTGTCTCGTCTAAGTAAAGTGATATTATCGTTATGTAAATTGTAAGTAAGTTAAAACTCACATTGAATATGTCTATATAGTTAGTAATACTCATTTCAACTAGTACTAGCAAAATTCCTAAAAGACAAAGTAAAACCTTCTTCATAATTATAATCACCTTTACCCTATATTCCTTGGTTCAACAATAGTCACATCATCTATATTTTTGAAGTTTACATATGGTTTAACTACTACAAACTTCATAGATTTATTTTTATCATCTATAACTTTATCAACTTCTCCTATAGGTATTCCCTCAGGGTATAATCCAAGACCAGATGTTGTTACTACATCACCAGGTAATACGTTATACGAACTATCAAACATATATCCATACAGGTAACCTTTGTTTTTATAATTTTCTTTATCATCTAGTGTAGAGTTTTGAGTTATGACTCCCTTAAGATTAGAGTCTTTTAATAACTTAAAACTTACAGATGATTTTGTATCTAATAAAGATATAGCTTTACTATAGTTATCAGAAACTTCATATACAATTCCTACCAAACCATTCCCATTTATAACTATACTGTCGTCTTTAACACCTTGCTTTCTTCCTGCACCTATAACAAATGAATCATACCAATTTCCATCATTCTTTCCAACTACACTTGTTGAAATACTTTTAGCTTGGTATTTTTCATCTATATAATTTAAAGCTTTTTTTAGACTATCAAGAGATTGAACATCATCTAATTTATTATTTAATGCTATTACCTCTTCTTTTAATTTTTCATTTTCATCTTGTAAACTCTCTAACTTCTTAGAGTTACTTTTATAATTTATTATATCTTTAAAGTTGTCTCTTAAAAATGTAAAACCACTATTTAAATTCTTTCCTATAGGTTCTATTATATCTAAAACAAACTTATCTCCTATAGGATTATTTCCTCCATATCTCCCTATAGATATTCCTACAATTCCAATTAAAGTGATAGCAACTACACCTGTTGCTATCACTTTAAAATTAATCTTTTTTTCTTTTTTATTCTTATCGAATCTCAAAGATATCACCAACTTTTAATTACTTTCTAGCATTCATCATTAATACTTTTTCAAATATTTCTTGATCTTCAACTGACTTACCTGTTCCTAAAGCAACACAATCTAAAGGATTTTCAGCTATTTGTACTGGCATTCCAGTTTCCTGCTTAACTAATTTGTCTAGACCTCTAAGTAATGCTCCCCCTCCAGTTAACATTATTCCGTTTTCCATTATATCTGATGCTAACTCTGGTGGTGTTTTTTCTAAAGTTGACTTTATCGCATCTACTATTGAGTTTATAGGCTCATTTAATGCATCTCTTACTTCTGCTGAACTTATTTCTATTGTCTTAGGTAATCCTGATATTAAATCTCTACCTCTTATTTGCATGTTTTGTTCCTGATCATCCTTAAAAGTAGATCCTATGCTTATCTTTACATCTTCAGCTGTTCTTTCACCTATAGCTAGGTTATATGTCTTTTTAACATAACTAACTATAGATTCATCAAATTCATCTCCACCGATTCTTATTGATTTAGCTGTAACTATACCACCTAAAGATATTATAGCTATTTCAGTAGTACCTCCACCGATATCTACAACCATATTACCTTCTGGCTCTTCTACTCTAAGACCTGCTCCTATAGCTGCAGCCATTGGCTCTTCTATAAGATAAGCATCTCTCGCACCTGCTGTTCTTGCAGCTTCTTCTATTGCTCTTTTTTCTACTTCTGTAACTCCATAAGGAACACATATAGCTATTCTTGGTGTTACAACACCTTTTTTAGCTGCTGCCTTTTGTATAAAGTATCTAAGCATAGATTCAGTAACATCAAAATCAGCTATAACTCCATCTTTCATAGGTCTTATAGCTACTATATTTCCTGGTGTTCTACCTATCATTTTTTTAGCTTCTTCACCAACTGCTAAAACTTCCTTACTGTCATCTCTTATTGCAACAACAGATGGTTCTCTTACTACTATTCCTTCTCCTTTTATGTAAACTAACGTATTAGCTGTTCCTAAGTCTATCCCCATATCTTTTGTCATTTTTTTGAATCCAAACATAGACATGAATCCTTTTTTTTCTTTTTTATCTTTCTTTTCCTTAGTCATAATTGTGCTCCTTCCTATTTTTCAAATTAAATTATCATATTTTCTTTAAAACTAAAATACATTCCGTCTCCAATTATTATATGATCTATAACTTCTATCCCTATTATTTCTCCACAACTAATAAGTCTTTTAGTTATATTTTTATCCTCTACTGAAGGTTCTATACTTCCAGATGGGTGATTATGTATTAAGATAATTTTATTTGAACTCCTTTTTATTGCTTCTATAAAAACTTCTCTCGGATGTACTAGTGATGAGTTTAACGTTCCTACTGATACATCCACATCCGTTATTATTTCATTTTTTGTATTTAAAAGAACTACCTTAAAAACTTCTTTTTTTAGGTATCTTAAACTATCCATATAATATTTATATATATCCCAAGGGTTTTTAACCTTATACTTATTAGGTTTAAAACTTGCGACTCTTCTTCCTAGCTCTAATGCTGCCTTTATCATAGTTGCTTTTGTTAATCCTACACCATCTATTTCGCATAACTCATCAATAGTTATATCTTGTAGATACCTTATGCCTTGAGAATCTTTGTTTATTATATAATTTGCTAGGTCAATTACATTTTTTTGCTTGGTTCCGGTTCTAAGAATAATTGCTAATAACTCTGCATTAGATAAACTCTTTTCACCCTGAGCAAGCATTTTTTCTCTAGGCCTTTCTTCTAATGCCATATCTTTAACTGTCATATTTGCATTAAAAGTTTTATTCAGATACATCGCCCTCCATAAAAAGATTTATGTTAAAATATTTTTTTAATAAGTCACTTAGTCTAGATATAGGTAATCCTACTATATTAAAATAATCACCTTGAATTTCCTCTACTAATAGTGCCCCATATCCTTGTATTCCATAAGCTCCTGCCTTATCTAAAGACTCTTTAGTTCTTATATAATCATTTATATCTTCTTCAGATAAATTTTTAAATTTAACATTACTAATTACATAATCTATTATCTTTTTATTGTTATCTAAATTTATTAAGCTAATTCCAGTTATAACCTGATGAGTTCTGCCAGATAAACTTGTTATCATTTTCCTAGCTTCTATCTCATCTTTAGGTTTCCCTAATACAGTATTGTCTAATACAACAATAGTATCTGCACTTATAACCAAATCACTTTTTTGTCTAAACGCTATATCTATTCCTTTTTCAAATGCAAGCCTCATCACCATCTGACAAGGAGACTCACCTTCTAATGTTAATTCTTCTATGGAACTTGCCATTATTTTAAATTTAACATTAGTATTTTCTAAAATTTCTTTTCTTCTAGGAGAGGCTGATGCCAAGATTATATTCATTGATTCACCTCATTACAGTACTTAGAATTTGTACTTATTAAGTCTATCATTATATTGTAAAAATTTCAACACAAATGTCGAACGTTTATATATAGTATATATCTAATTTACAATAAAAATTAGTTACATTTTAGTAATATTTGAAATTTGCTAACAACAAAAAAATAAAGGTATGAAAACTCATACCTTTATTCTAACCATATTATATAGTTTTAATAGCTTTTTTAGGACATTTTTGCATACATAAGTGGCAACCTACACATTTAGATTCATCGACAATATGCTTTTGTTTCAATTCACCTTGTATTGCATTAAATTTGCATTGTTTTTTACATATTGTGCATCCAATACAAATATCTTGATCTATTGTTACCTTTTTATTTTTGCTAATATCACCCTTTATTACCTTAGTAGGGCATTTTCTTACACATTCCATACACTCAACACATTTTACATAATTTATCTTAGCAATTTTATTTTCAAATTCAATAGCTCCAAACAAACAAGCTTTTTTGCATAATCCACAACCTATACATCCAACACTACATTTTTCTCTAACAGCTTTACCAAAGTCTTCACTGCTACACTCAACTACTACTTCTTTGTTAGCTGGTTTTATATGTATTATAGATTTCGGACAAACCTCTATACATTTACCACACATTACACATTTTTCTTCATCTATTATAGCTAATCCATCTATTACAGAAATAGCATCAAACTTACAATACTCCTTACAAGTTCCAAACCCTAAGCATCCAAATCTACAATCCTTTGGCCCTGAATTTAACATACTTGCAGATCTACAATCTTGTATTCCTTCATATTTATATTTATCTTTAGCACTTTTACAATTACCCTTACATAACACCTTAGCTACTTGCTTTTCTTCACTTTCAGAAGATACCCCCATTATATCTCCTATTTTAGTTGCACAAATCTCTCCACCTACAGGACAAGCATTTACTGCAGCTTTTCCTTCTACTATTGCATTTGCAAGACCTCCACAGCCTGGAAATCCACACCCACCACAGTTAGCACCTGGAAGTACCTCAATTATAGATTCTACTCTTTCATCTACATCTACTGCAAATTTTTTAGAAGCATATGCTAAAATTGCTCCAAATATTAGCCCTAAAGTTCCTAGAACTAAAACAGAATTTAGTATCGACACTACATACACCCCCAATTTATAGATTTATGAGACCTGAAAATCCTAAAAAAGCTATTGACATTAAGCTTGCAGCTATCATAGTTGCTGGGAAGCCTTTAAAACTTTCTGGTATGTCTGCTAATTCTAATCTTTCTCTTATTCCCGCAAATAAAACTATAGCTAAAGTAAATCCTATTCCTGCTCCAAATCCATTTACCATTGTTTCTACTAAATTATAGTTATTTTGAACGTTAACAAGTGCTATACCTAAAACTGCACAGTTTGTAGTTATAAGAGGTAAAAATACTCCTAACGCTTGATATAACGATGGACTCATTTTTTGTATAACCATCTCAACAAATTGAACTATAGATGCTATTACTAATATAAATGCTATTGTCTGTAAAAATTGATTATTAGTTATTTCTAATAGTTTTTGAACAAAGTATGTTATAAAAGAGGCTAAAGTTAAAACAAATGTAACTGCAGCACCCATTCCTATAGCTGTATCAACTTTTTTAGATACACCTAAAAAAGGACATATCCCCATAAACTGAGAAGTTATAACATTATTTACAAGTACTATACTTAAAAATAAAAGGATTAAATTCATTATTTCTTCCCCCCTATGCCTTTTTATTTCTTAACTTATTAAACCCTGCAAGTAAAAATCCTAATGATAAGAATGCACCTGGAGGTAGTATAAATAATAGGGCTGGTTGGTACGATGCACCAAATAAGCTCATTCCAAATAAAGTCCCATTACCTAATATTTCTCTTACTATACCTAGTGCAGTTAATGCTAATGTAAATCCAAGACCCATTCCGATTCCATCTACTGCTGATTTTATAGGTGTATTCTTAGAGGCAAAACTTTCTGCACGAGCTAATATTAAACAATTAACAACTATTAAAGGTATAAACAAACCTAGGGCATCATCTAACGCTGGTATATATGCCTTAAGTAACATACCTACCATAGTAACAAAGGTTGCTATTACAACTATAAAAGCTGGTATTCTTATTTTATCTGGTATAAATTTTCTCATTAGGGATATTACTATATTCGAACAAATTAAAACTGCAGTTGTAGAAAGTCCCATTCCTAATCCATTTATAGCAGATGTAGTTACACCTAGAGTAGGACACATACCTATTACTTGTACAAGTACTGGGTTTTCATCTACTATTCCATTTTTCAATAATTTCGTAAACTTCATATTCTACCCCTCCATCTTATTAAATAGATTAACAGCTGCATTAACAGCGTTAACTATTGATTTTGATGATATCGTAGCACCAGATACAACTTGTATATCATTTTCTTTTTTACGAGCCTCTGATACTAGTTCAACTTATTGAGCTTTTATATTTTCAAATTGTTTTTTAAGACCTGTATCAAATGTAGACGCTAAATATTGATTTTTTCTAGTATTTATACCTAGTTCAACACCTTTTATTTGACCATCAGTAGTGATTCCAACTAAAACTTCTGTTTTTTCACTATATCCATCTGTTTCAGTATCAAATATATAACCTATTATTTCATCTCCATTTTTAGCTTCATAAACTCTTAAAACTTCCCCTTCTGCTTTACCTTTTAATTCTGTAAATGAAGCTGATTTAAATATTTTTTCCTTTGGATCTATATTTTCATCATAAGCCATTTCATTATCATTACCTGATAATTTTTCATTATATATTTTCATTGCGGCATTTACACCACTGGTAACTCCATTAGAAGTTATAGTTGCTCCAGATATTGCAGATATTTCATTATCATTATTTGCACTTCCTTTTACTACTAAAAGTGAATTTGATACATCTTTATCTACATATTGATTCTTAAACATAGGTTCTGTAGCTTTTGATCCTAATCCTGGAGTTTCACTATGATTACCTATCTCTACACCTGTTATTTTGCTATCTTTAGATATCCCAACCATTAATTCAATAGCTCCACCATATCCTTTTGATGATGTTTTTATTGTATAACCTATAACTTGTCCATCTTTTATACCTTCATAAACCTCAAGAACTATATCCGAATTCATACCTTCTAATTCTTTAAATTCATCAGCCTCTGGTAGTACAGTTTTACGTGCTTCATTACTTGCTTGAATATTTCTTTCTTCTATAACTGGTGCTGTAATATTATTTGTGACACCTAATACTAATGCTGCAACTGCACATATTGCAAATAAAGTTACCCCTAATTTTAATATATCTTTCATTATTTAGACACCTCCCCAAATACTTTTGTCTTAGTGTACTTGTCTATAAGAGGAGTCATTATATTAACTAGTAGTATTGAGTATGATACTCCCTCTGGATAACCACCATATAGTCTTATTACAGTTGTAATTAAACCAGCTAAAACTGCATATATAATTTGGCCTTTTTTCGTCATTGGTGAAGTTGTATAATCAGTTAGCATAAAGAATGCACCTAACATTAGTCCCCCTGCTAATAACTCATATATTACAAAGATAAAATTAAATCCACCTAATATAAACATTAAAATAGCTACTGTACATATATAAAATGTTGGTATAACATAATTTATAATACCTTTATACATTAAATATAATCCGCCTAATATAATTAGTACAGCTGATGTTTCTCCTATACATCCACCTATATTTCCTATAAGCATATTACTAATACTTATTCCACTATCTGCTAAAGATGAAACTCCATTTGATCCTGCCTTTAAAAAACTTAACGGTGTTGCTGTTGTATAAGCATCTATATTTCCTGAACTTACCCAATTTACTCCTGTTCTTGTCCACAGTGTCATTGCAACTGGGAAAGAAGCTAATAAAAATGCTCTCGCTGCAAGTGCAGGATTTACAAAATTGTTTCCTATTCCACCAAATACCATTTTTACTACTATTATTGCAAATGCTGCCCCTAATAAACACATCCACCATGGAAGTGATGCAGGAACATTAAATGCTAATAATAATCCTGTTACAACTGCTGAAAAATCTCCTATGGTACTTTCTTGTTTAGAAATTTTTTGACATAAAAACTCTGCCCCAACTGAGCCAGTTACACAAAAGAATATTACATTTAGTGCACTTAATCTAAAAAAGAATAGCGCAGCTAATGTAGCAGGAAGAAGTGCTATCACAACTTGCTTCATTATATATGATGTATCTTTATTAGTTCTCACATGAGGAGACGACGATACTATCAGCTTATTTTCCATCATTTTTCCCCCTAATTTAACCTATTTGTTAATAGGTTCCTTTTTTATTTACTATTATTTCTCTTTTTGCATTTCTTATTGATTGAAGTAATGGTCTCCTTGCCGGACATATAAATGAGCATGACCCACATTCAATACAATCTAAAGCTCTATAGCTTTCTGCACTTTCATAATCATTTTTCAATGAATAAGCACTTATATATAATGGTTGTAAAAATGCTGGACATACATCTAGACACTTTCCACATCTTAAACAGTTTTGTGGCTTTGGAGTTTTTGATTCCTGCTTATCTAAACATAATATTCCTGACGCACCCTTATTTATAGGAATATTTATTGTATACTGTGCTATCCCCATCATCGGACCACCTATTATAATTTTTCCAACAGTTTTACCTTCTTTGAAACCACCACATTGTTCTATTATTTCAGATACTAAAGTTCCAACTCTAGTTACTAAGTTTTTAGGCTCAGTTATACAGCTGCCTGTTACTGTAGTTATTCTTTCAACTAAAGGCATCCCTGTTTTTATAGTTCTTGCTATTTGAGCTGCGGTTTCAACGTTATTTACAACAACACCTACATCCATAGGAAGACCTCCTGATGGAACTTCTCTTTTTGTACATGCATATATAAGTTGCTTTTCAGCTCCTTGAGGATATTTTATCTCAAGCCTTGAAACTTCAATATTTTCATATTTTTTAACTTCTTTTTCTATAGCTTCTATAGCATCTAATTTATTTACCTCTATACCTATATAACCTTTTTTTACATCTAATGCCTTCATAAGAATATATAATCCATAAACCACATCTTCTGGATTTTCTAACATAAGCCTATGGTCAGCTGTTAAATATGGCTCACATTCAGCTCCATTTAATATAACAGTATCTATATTCTTGCCTTGAGGTGGAGATATCTTAACATGAGTTGGAAATGTAGCTCCACCCATACCTACAATTCCAGCTTCTTTAACTATATTTACTATTTCTTCTTTCGTTAAATTTTCTATATCCTTATTTGGTATAACGCTTTCATGAACCTCATCTTTAAAATCATTTTCAATTATTATACACATACCTCTACCACCAGGTAATTCATGTTCTTCAATTCCTATAACTTTACCTGATACAGATGAATGAACGTTACAAGATACAAAACCTTGTTGATCTCCTATCTTTTGGCCTAACTTAACTTTCTCCCCAACTTTAACAATTGCCTTGGCTGGCGCACCTATATGTTGTTGAAGAGGTATATATACGACCTTTGGACTTTCTGCTTTCTCTATAGCCTTTTTTTCTGAATACTCTTTATTGTATTGAGGATGTATCCCTCCCTTAAAAGTTAAGAGCTTCATTTTCTTCCCCCCTTATCTATAAAATAAATAATTATTCTATTTATTTTTATTATACTATAGTATTATCCAAAATTTAACATGATCATTTTTTATCAGTACTTAAGTTATTTACTTTTAAAACAAAAAAGGTTGTATAAACAACCTTTTTTATTTACTGAATAGAGTTTATAAAAGTTAAATACCCTTGTAAGCTATTTAAAAATATACCCTCGCTTATATTATAATTTTGTTCATTTGCAGACTTAGAAGCTTCTTCTATGTTTTTATCTACATTCTTTAGATATGTAGTCAAATTAGACTTAAATACCTCTGCTCCTTTATAATCAATTTTACTAACTTCTTTTTCTATGTTTTTAACCATCGTTTTTCTATTAGTTAATATAGTATTATACTCTTCCAAATTTATATTATCCTTATTATTTGTCCATAATTTAGATTCTAATTCAAAGTTATCTATAAGACTACCTAACTGTTCTGATATTGTTTCTAAGTATGAATATTTACTAGTATACTCCAAAGATAAAACAGGCATTTTTACTTCTGCTAAAAATGCATCTGGATATAATACTCTTATACCTTCTAAATGATTTCTTATACTTTCTTTATCAAATGATACATATGTCTGAACTTTATTTACGCCCTCTATATTTATAGTAGAAAAAGGAACTTTTTCTTTACTTAATACCTCTTCTATTTTGCTAATTTCATCTTTATCTTCAACTGAGGCAACTTGTATTGTATATACATTCCAACCTTTTACTTTTGCAACTTTTACATCCTCATTGACCTCATCAATTTTTGCTTCATTATTCTCTTCTTTAATTTTATCTATTTCTTTAGATATGTCATTATAATCAACAGTTTCTAATCCATTATCATTTGATTTTTTTAAATCAAAAAATGGTACTTTTAACTCAATAGATGCAACTTTTTCTTTTATACTATTAAACATCTTACTATTTTTAAATTGTATATATCCATATCCACATATTAAACATATACTTGCTCCAACTATATATATCTTTATTACCCTATTTTTTCTTCTTTTATTAAATCCTTTGTATATCGATCTTCTTTTATTCATTAGTTAACTCCCCCTTAAAAGTGTTCTTACTAATGTATATTTAACTTGTCTAATATTTATGAATATAAATTTTAGGGTATTATATTTTTATTTTTGCAAATACAGGATAATGATCCGACATATCTTTTATAATAACATCATAATCTATAACTTCTATATTCGATGATACGAATATATAATCTATTCTATCTAATCCCGTTGGAAAAGTTAAAATATTTGATTTTCCTAACTCTTTTGCAACATCTTTTAATATATCTTCCTCTACAGTTACGCCTCCTTGATTAAAATCTCCTACGACTATATAAGGTTCATCTCCTAATTTTTTTATAAAATCTAATAATTCTCTTATTTGTATTCCTCGCTCTTCATCATCTAAACCTAAATGTATATTTATTATATTTAACTTCCGATAATCAACTTTAACTACAGTATGTAACATACCTCGTTGTTCACGAAAACTACTTAAATATATATGCTCTTCACCCTTAATTGGATATTTTGAATATGTAACAAGTCCATAATTAAATCCTAAATCTACAACATTTGCTCCAAAATGAGAGTTCATCTTTAACTCTTCTTTGAAGCTACTTACTTGAAATCCCGCTCTAGCAGACTCATTTACTTCTTGTAAACAAATTATATCTGCATTAGATTGTTTTAAAAAGTCAATTGTATCAAAAAGTGTTGGAAACATATTCTTATTAAGTCCACTATGTATATTGTAACTTATTATATTAATTTCCCTTCTAGGAGGAAATAACTTTATCTCTACCATTAAAGATATAAACATTATAATTATTATCAAACTTACTATGATAAAATTTCTCTTTTTTATAGTATATCAACTCCTTCTGTCTTTTCATTTATATTATATGCGAATAAAAAAAATTAAAGACACTTATATAAGCATCTTTAATTTTTGAGTTTTATTTTTTCTTTGTAAGTTTTTCTTTCATAATATAATTTATTACTTTTCGTCTTATATCTTCAGCACTTTCCTCGTCCTCTACATTTATATCTAATAGTCTAGCTATAGATTTCATATCTTTTCTTGTTTTAGATTTATAACTTTCTATCAAATCTAATTTTATCTTCTCCGGCTCTAATATACATTCTTCATCTCCATTTCTATAAAGTACATATTTTTCAGAGTATTCTTTTCTATTTAAATATATATAATTAGATATTCTTTTCAAAGTTTGAGTATATGAACTTTTCGCATTAACATTAATCCCTAAATATCTAGCAAATTTAACTAGTTCATTTTTTGATTTAAACAATTCCTCTGATTTTATTACTCTAGCCACAGATTGAACATTTTCTTGACTAGAACCTCTCTTTAATATTTTTGAATATATTTTATTTACACTTATGTCGTCTAAGTAATTTTTTATATTTTCATTTATAATTTTATCTATATTACCTTCAAAATATTTTTGAACACCCTTTTGAGATGAGTAATTACTAATTTCGTCTTGGGCCATTTCTAGTATCATTCTTTTTAAATTTTCTTTATATACTCTCTCTTCCAAGATACTCCCCCCCTGATTATTTATATTATATTCAATAAATTTTCAAATGTGAGTTAAGTACTTGAACAACTTTAAGTATGCATCAAAATAATTTTTATATTTTTCATTTTTTATGTATATAGAAATCAAACCTGGACATAATATTAATGTAAAATCAAACATACTCAATCTCCCCCATTAGACTTCTATTTTCCCCCAATAGAAGTCTTTTTTTATAAAAATAAAGACACCCATTAATTTGGATGTCTTTATCTTTATAATTCTATTATATCTTTTAGTTCAAAATCTAATTCTTCTATAACTTCTTTCAACTTAGTTATATCTATATCATCCTTCATATCAACTATTGCATATTTGTTCTCTAAGCTAATTTCTATAACTTCAACTCCTTTTATATCTTCTGTAAGAGCTGTATTTAAGTGATTAACACAGTGGTTACAACTCATGCCATCTATTAATAATTTCTTTTTCATATTAATATACCTCCTTATACCATATATAGGTATATTGTATCATAATATTTATTATATATATATATATTAAAGTTAAAAATACAGGTATTATTTCTAATTTAAATATTATCAATAAAATTTTTAATTGTTGTAAAATAAAAAATAGAATTCTAATGAATTCTATTTCATTGGTGCGTAAAGCGGGACTTGAACCCGCACGAGTACATACTCGCTACCCCCTCAAGATAGTGCGTCTGCCGATTCCCCATTTCCGCATATTTTACTTATACTATAAGAATAATTAACTTATAATAGTTAGTCAACATTTTTAATATAATATTAATATAAAAGCACCTAATAAAATTATTAGATGCCTTTATATTTATTTAGCTATATCTAAATTAGTAATGCCTTCATATATATCAAAACTATTAGGACTTATTTTACCTTCTATTCTTCTATTAGTTACTATATAATCATATCTAATAACTAAACTCATAAATAATGCATTTTCATTTACATATTTTTGAATTGATTTGTATATATCGCTTATTTGAGATTCTGTAGTTGCATTTTTTAACGAATTAATATAATTAGTTAATTTTTCATCTTCATATCCTATACTCTCAAGTATATTAGTTGCATCTGGCACTAAAGATAATTCCCATCCAACTAATGCTAAATCATAATTTTTCTCATTTAAAGCTTTATTCATATCTTCAATTGATAGCTCTTCAATTGTATTTTTGATTCCTATATCTTTTAAATTATCACTTATTATATAAGCTGACTTTTTTCTTTCAGGATTATCTTTATTTACTATTATTTTTAAATTTAATTTTGATATTTGCTCCTTTATTACTTTCTCTTTATCCTCTTTTGTAGTTGTTTCATTATCAGTTATATTATCTTTTTTATTATTTGTTTCTAAATTTGATTTATTAAGATCTTGTACTGTATTTTTATTATTTTTTGTATTCTTATCTATATTATTAATATTTTCATTTGTCTCAAGAGTTACTTCTGATAAATATTTTTTAGCCTTTTCTTTACTATACTCTAAAGTCTTTATATATTTATCATAATATTTTGACTTAGAATTAAGTGGAAAGTTTACTAAAGTAGCATTATTTATATACCCTTCCTCAAGTATCTTATCCTTATTAATCGAGCTTATTATAGCTTTCCTAAAGTTTATATCTTTAAAAAATTCATTATTATAATTAAAAAGCAAGCATTCATAATCTCTACTTTCATATGTAGTTGTTTTAAACTCTTTTTCATAGAATTTACTTAAATCATCTAATGAAATTTTGGCTATATCACTATCTAATGATATAACCATAGATACTTGCGCTTCTTCATCTGGGACAATTTCAACCTCTATATTTTTTGCTGTTGATGGAAGTTGATCATAATAACTATCATTAATAATTAATGATATGTTTTTTCTTTCCTCATAATTTTTTATTTTATATGCACCATTACCTACTAGATTATTTTTGTAGTTATTTATATTCTTATCCTTCTCTAGTTGTTTTTCTGATACTATAGGAAATATTAATGTATCTATAGAAAAAGCATATTTATCATTAAAATTTATATTAAACTCTTTATCATTAATTATTAATATAGATGATATGTTTTCAACTAATGCATTATATGGACTATCTATATTTTGCTTAATTAAATCTACAGTAAATTTTACGTCACTAGAAGTTAATGTAGTTCCATCATGCCATTTAATATCTTTTAGCTTAATATTTATACTCATACCATCATTTTCTATTTTATATTCTTCTACTAACTGAGGAACTGTATCATAATTTTCGTCTATAGTAAATAAACTATCATATATTAAGTTCATTATATAACCGACTGACTTATTTTTATTAGTTATCGGATTTATAGTTTCAGGTTGCATCATAGTTAAATTTATAGTTTTAGAAGTTATTGCACTAGGTTTATTCTCTAGAACTTCTCCACTTTCTTCCTCCATGTTGCATCCAACTAAGCTAGCTACCATAACTAGAATAATCGTCATAAATTTTATCTTATTCATTGATTTAACCTTCCTTGCTATATAACTTGTTGTACATTTTATAATTCTTAGTTACTTTTTTTACATACATTGAAGTCTCTTCAAACGGTATCAAATCTAGTGATTTTCCATCTTTACTATAGCTATAATCACTTAGCCATTTATTAACATTACCAGAACCTCCATTATATGCTGCTATAACTAAATCCAATCGCCCAAATTCTTTATATAATTTATTTAAATACCAGCAACCTATTTTTATATTAGTCTTAGGATCAAATATATCTATATCTCCTAAATTCATTTCTTCTTTTGCCCATTCTCTTGTTATATCACTTATTTGCATAAGTCCCTTGGCACCTTTGTGAGATACAGCATCTTTTCTAAACTTGCTTTCAACTTTAATAACACTATATACTAAATTTTCATCTAAACCAAATTCCTTCGAATATATTTCAACATATTCTGAATACCTTCTAGGATATAATATTTTATTAATCGTATCCTTTTCTATAAGTAAAGAAGTAAATAGTATTATAATAATAGCTAAAACAAAAAATATTTTTTTCTTAGCCACGCCAATTCTCCTTCATATATAATAAAAATTCTTTTGTTTTCTCTTTAAGTTCTTCTAAGTCTCCAGAATTGTCTAATACATAATCTGCATACTTTACCTTATCTTCTTGACTTATTTGAGAGCTTATCCTGCTTAAAGCTTCTTCTTTGCTGCAATTATCTCTTTTTTGTATTCTTTTTATTTGAATATCCTCATTACAAGTTATAACTAACACTTTATCAACTATCTCTAAATAACCAGCTTCTATTAATAAAGCTGCATCTATTACTATTATATTTTTATTAAATAATTTAACTTTTTCTATTTCACTTAGTATCTTTTCCTTAATTTTTGGATGTGTTAAGTTATTTAACTCTATAAGTTTATTATCATCATTAAATACGATATTGCCTAAAGCTTTTCTATTTAAACTTCCATCTTCATTTTTTATACTATCACCAAAATGTTCAAATACTGAAGCTAAAAGTTTTTCATCTTCAAAAATTTTTCTAGATATTATATCAGCATCTATTATATTTATATTGTTATCTCTTAATATATTAGATAGGCTACTTTTTCCGCATCCTATACTTCCTGTTAATCCTAATATAATCATAAAACACCTACTTTGTATCGTACCAAGAATCACCTATGTTTAAATCTACATCTAAGTTTACATCTAAACATACTGCATTTTCCATCTCATCTTTAACTATCTTTTTAACTATATCTATTTCACTATCTACAGCCTCTACTATAAGTTCATCGTGAACTTGAAGTATAAGTTTAGATTTTAAATTATTTTCCTCTAATTTTTTATATACATTTATCATAGCTATTTTTATTATATCAGCTGCACTTCCTTGTATAGGTGCATTCATTGCTGCTCTTTTTCCTGCATTTCTTAACATGAAATTGCTTGATTTTATCTCTGGTATATATCTTCTTCTATTTAATATAGTAGTAACATATCCATTACTACTAGCATCATCTATAATATTATCCATAAATTCCTTTATCTTATTATATTTATTAAAGTAATTTTCTATATACTCTTTTGCTTGCTTTACTGGTATATTTAAGTCTTCCGATAATCCAAAGTCACTTTTACCATAAACTATTCCAAAGTTTACAGCCTTTGCATCGCTTCTTTGTTTACTAGTTACCTCATCCATACTAACATTAAATACCTGAGATGCTGTTTTTGTATGTATATCTTCATTATGTTTAAATGCATCTATCATAGTCTCATCTTGACTCATATGAGCAAGTACTCTAAGTTCAACTTGAGAATAATCTGCATCTACCAACTTACATTCTTTATCTGATATAAATACTTTTCTTATATTTCTTCCCATTTCAAGTTTAACCGGTATATTTTGTAAATTAGGCTCTGTTGAAGAAATTCTTCCTGTTGTAGTTATCGTTTGATTAAATGATGAATGTATTCTTCCATCTATAGGATTTATTATAGATAATAACCCTTCTACATAAGTCGAATTTAATTTTACTATTTGTCTATACTCTATAATTTTATCAATTATTGGACTTTGATCTTTTAATTTATCTAATACTTCTGCATTAGTTGAATAGCCAGTCTTAGTCTTTTTAATTACTGGTAGACCTAGTTTTTCAAATAATATTACTCCTAATTGTTTAGGAGAATTTATATTAAATTCTTCTCCAGATATTTTATATATTTCACTTTCAAGTTTTTTTATTATTTCTTTAAATTGTGAACCTAGTTCATTTAGTTTTTCCTTATCTACTTTTACTCCTTCATACTCCATATCTGCTAATACTTCAACTAAAGGCATCTCTACATGATATAGTAGTCCATCCATATTACTTTCTTTTAAGTTTTCTTCCATTATTGGCATAACACTTTTCACAGTGTCAATTATCTGAGATATATGGCTACTTAGTTCTTCAAAACTTAAATCTTGATATTTTTTAGCTTTTACGCCTTTACCTAATAATTCTTCCTTTGTTTTTACTTTTTTAGTTAAATATTTCATTGCTATTGCACTACATTCATATGATGTCGATGACATAGAATCAATTAAATACTCAGCAATAGTTATATCAAAATATATATTTTCTAATTTTATACCATATGGTTTAAGTGCTATGTAATCATCTTTTAGATTATATCCTAATTTCTTTATTTCATTACTTGTAAATATGTATTCTAACTTATATATGCTATCTTCTTCTACATAATATATTTTTTTACCATCCACACTTAAAAATATATATTTTATCCTTTTATCTAATATGTTACCTTCTCTTGTTACTGTCTTTATTATTAATTCATTATTTTCTTTTACCTTATTTATAAATTCATCTATATCCTCTAACTTGGATATTTCTACATTAGCTTCATTAACTATGTCTTCGCTCTCATCTAAACTTCCTATTCTTGGAATTAAGCTCGTAAATCCTAAATATTTAAATACATCTAAAATATCCTTTGTATTATAATTTCCATACTCCAGTTCTTCTAAATTAAATTCTACAGGAACATCTCTTATAATAGTTGCTAATTTTTTACTCATTATTGCTAGTTCTTTATTTTCTTCTAGCTTCTTCTTTGTACTTCCTTTTATACTATCTATATTATCAAATATACCTTCTATACTAGAAAACTCTTTTATAAGCTTTATACCTGTTTTTTCTCCTATTCCTGGAACACCAGGTATATTATCTGATTTATCTCCCATAAGACCTTTTAAATCTATAAATTGAGTAGGCGTCATTTCATATTTTTCAATAACCGAATCATAATCATATTCTTCAACTTCCCCAACTCCCTTTTTAGTTATTAAAGTAGTTGTTTTATTAGATGCAAGTTGTATAGCATCTTTATCTCCTGTAACTATATATACTTTAAACCCATTATCTTCCGCTATTTTAGAAACTGTTCCTATTATATCATCAGCTTCATATCCATCAATTTCTAGCCTATGTATATTAAATTTGTCTAGTAAATCTTTTAACGGTTCAAATTGCTCTCTTAATTCATCTGGCATTTTCTTTCTTCCTGCTTTATATTCCTTAAATTCTATATGCCTAAATGTAGGAGCTTTTCTATCAAAAGCAACACTTATGTGTGTAGGATTATATGTATCTATTATTTTAAGAAGCATATTAGTAAAGCCATATATAGCATTAGTTTTTAATCCTTCTTTATTACTCATTTCTGGTAAAGCATAAAATGCTCTGTTTATTATCGAATTTCCATCTATTATAACTAATGTTTTATTCAAATTTATCACTCCTATTGTTTATATAATTTAATTATAGCTATTATATACCAATGTCTATTATTTAATATTACCATAACATATTGTGAATATTAAGACTAATATATATTGCTAGTAATTTATCAAAGTGCTATAATATTTATATAGCATATGCCGGATTGGTGGAATGGCAGACGCGACGGACTCAAAATCCGTTTCTAATTATAGAGTGTGGGTTCGAGTCCCACATCCGGCACCACTATAAACACTATCTGTTATAGATAGTGTTTATTTGCTTTTTAATGTAATTTCAACTATTTCTGGTTTACAGTTCACCCTAGGTAACACTTTTGATCCACCTAATCCCTTACTTAATATCATGGTAGATTTCCCCATATTATACTCTCCTAAATCATACTTAGGAAAGAACTCTCTATTTGGAGAAAGTAATCCTCCTTTAATTGGAAGCCTAATTATTCCTCCATGTACATGACCTGCTAATACTAAGTCTGCCCCCCATTTTGAGTATCCATCAAAGAAAAATGGTGTATGTACCAATAATATGTTATATTCTCTATTATCTATTTTTCCTAATCTTTTTTCTACATCATATTTATTAAAATCTAAGCTCTTATTTTTATAATTTCTATTAAATAGATATGGATAGTACTTATATGGAATCACTAAACCATATATGTTTATACATTTACTATCTCTTTCTATTTTAACCATTTCATTCTCTAAATTAATAATATTTTTGGTATTTAGTTGTTTGAAATATTCCTTATACAATTCTTTATATTTATTGAACATTACCTTTTGTTCATGGTTTCCAATTATATGATATACTTGGTATTTTCTACTTAACTCATCTATTAATTTTAGTGCAATGCTAAAATCTTCATTTGCACCATCAATCAAATCTCCAGTTATACATACTATATCTGGCTTTAATTTATCTATTTTCTCTAATAAAATACTATTGTCTATTCCAAAACTTCTATTGTGTAAATCACTTATCTGAACTATTTTAAATTTATCAAATACTTTAGGTATTTTTCTACTTTTTACTTCATAACTTACACACTCTATATCTTCTGATTTATGCATATAATATCTATATCCACTAAGTAGCACAATAGCTCCACTTATAAGTAATTCTTTAAACATTATACTCCCTACCTTTTAAGAACTATATTTAACCAATATAAATCTTAAACTAATTATTTATAATTATATCAGTTTATTAAAGTATATTAATATTATAATTAAAAAGAGACTATACTTGAAATAGTATAATCTCTTTTTACTATTAATCATCTTTTTTTACTTTATGATAAAGCTTTTGTGTCTTTGTTTTATTAGACCCACTATCTTTAGCTCCTATGTGTAATCCATTTTCTATTCCTAACTCAGAACCATGCTCAAAGTACATTTTTCTCATCTCTGCTTTTGATTTAGGTCTATCTTTAAGCCTATTTTTATTATTATCCATGATAAAATTAATCCTCCTCTAAGTCGTTCTTAAGATTAATTTATCCAAAGTTTTAATTCATATTCTTTTTTCACTATTACATTATTTTCTATATAATAGACTATTCTAAACATTATTTTAAATTTATTTAAAGGATGAGAAATCATTTAATAAATTTAAACCTTCACTTATTTCCACTATCTTAATACTTTCTATCTTATTAGAATTGTTATATACTAACATAATTTCATTATTTGAAGAATTTATTTTATTTAATAAATATACTTTTATATTTTTTTCTCTTTTATTATCATAAATCTCAAAATTTGCTGTGATATATTCTATGTCTTTTAAAAAGATTTCTATATCTTCTCCTATATATTTATCTAATTTTATATTTTCAAATTTATCTGGTAATAAATTAGTTTTCTCGCTATATCTATCTACCACTATATCTACACTTGATTTAATATTTTCTTTTTCATCTTTAGATAAAAGTTCATAAGTTTGAACATCCTTTACTATATTATTATCAAGTTGTATATATAAAGCACTACTTTTTGACTTGTCCACATTAGTTTCTTTTGGATATATCAATCTAATATTTTCTATATTATTAAGTTCTTCTATATTACTTATATCTTTCACTTTATCCATATCAATATAATAAGTAGTGCAGTATGGACGCCCCATATTCTCTAATACATATTTATAATCTTTTCCAATTATTTCATTTACATTATTTTGTACTTTAGTCATAGTTTTTTGACAAGTAGCTTCATCTGCTATTTGTTGTACAGAATCTATACCTTTACTACTACATCCAGTAACTAAAAAAGCAAATGAAATAAAGCTAATCATTAATGCTTTTCTTATATTCATCATCTGCCCTTTCTTATTAATTATTTTAAAATTTAATTTACCTTTAATTCATTTTATTACTATATAATAGATTATATACTATTTTTTTTAATCTTATAAATACATACTTACTATTTGTAATGTTTTTGTAATAAGATGTAATATTAACTGAAATTATAAATTTAATTATATATATAAATAATTTAAAGGAGGTATTACTAATGGATGTTAAACAACTTGAAGCCTTTGTAGCTGTTGCTAAATACAAAAGTTTTTCAAAAGCTGCTCGAGAACTATTTTTAACACAACCTACAGTAAGTGCTCATATACAAAATTTAGAAAAAGAGTTGGACGCAGTTTTATTTAATAGAAATAACAAATGTATAACATTAACTAAGTCCGGAGAAATACTCTTAGAAAATGCAGTTTCTATATTGAATAATTGTAAAAAAGCTATATATGATATAAAAGAATATTCTGGTAAAATAGAAGGTTTGATCGATATTGCATCTAGTTCAATACCTGAAACATATATCCTTCCTGATTTTATTAAGTCATTTTCTAGTAAATATCCAGATGTGAAGTTTAGTATAAGTCATTATGACTCTCAATATGCTATATCTGAAATTTTAAATGGAAGAATAAGCTTTGGATTTGTGGGTTCAAAAACTTCTAATCCTCAAATAAAATATTTTGATTTAATAAATGATGAATTAGTTCTTATAGCTCCAATTGATTTAAATATAGATAATGATAATGGATATATAGATATAGATGAACTAAATAAACTTAAATTTATAATGAGAAAAGAAGGTTCTGGAACTAGAAATTTAACTTTTAATATACTAAAAGAACACAATTTTAATATTAATAATTTAAATATACTTGCTTATGTTGAATCTAATGAAACCATAAAAGAGATGGTTAAGATAGGTCTTGGTGTTTCTTTTATATCATACAAATCTGCTAAAGACTATATAAAAAATAATAAATTAAAATTCTATAGAGTAAAAAATATTAATTTTGCTAGAAAGTTTTATTTTATTTATTCTAAGAAAAAGGCATTTAGTCCTCTAGAAAATAAGTTTTTAAGCAGCTTATGTGAATATTTTGATATAAAAAGAGAAATAGACTAAAAAAGTCTACTTCTCTTTTTATATTATAAATTTATATTAAAAAATGCTTTATATCCCTTATACATTTCATACATATCTACCTTTGAAACTATTTCATAAGGTGAGTGCATATTTAATACTCCTATACCACAGTCTATAACCTCTGCACCGTAGTTAGCTAATATATATGCTATTGTTCCACCACCACCTTGGTCAACTTTTCCAAGTTCAGCAGTTTGCCATACTACATTACCTTGATTAAATACTCTTCTTACTTCAGCCATAAATTCAGCATTAGCATCATTACAACCACCTTTACCTCTAGAACCTGTATACTTACTTAAAACTAATCCATGTCCCATATATGCAGAATTTCTTTTGTCATATACTTCAGAATAATTTGGATCATATCCTGCTGAAACATCAGCAGATAATACTTTCGAATTTGCCATAGCTCTTCTTACTTTTAATTCAGAGTAATTTCCTTCTAATTCTATAAGTTCAGCTACTGTATTTTCAAAAAACTTTGAATGCATTCCCGTATTTCCTTGAGATCCAACTTCTTCTTTATCTACACATAAAGCAACAGCACAATATTCAGGGTCTTTAGTATCTATTAAAGCCTTTACTGCACCATATGAACAAACTCTATCATCATGTCCATAAGCTAATACCATAGATCTATCAAGGCCTAAATCACGAGCCTTTCCAGCTGGTACTATTTCTATTTCAGCACTTAATAAATCTTCTTCTATAATTCCGTATTTACTATTTAGTATTTTTAATATATTTTCCTCTATAGCCTCTTTTTCTGAACCTTCTAATGGTATACTACCAATTAGTAGGTTAAGTTGCTCTCCTGTTATACCATCTGCAAGCTTCTTTTGCATTTGATCCTGTGCTAAGTGTGGTAATAAATCAGTTATACAAAATACTGGATCATTTTCATCTTCTCCAATACAAATGTCTACTTTTTGTCCATCGTTTAATATTATTAAACCATGTATAGCAAGTGGTATTGTAGACCATTGATATTTTTTTATTCCACCATAGTAATGTGTCTTAAAAAATCCTAAATTTGCTTCTTGATATAGTGGGTGTGGTTTTAAATCTATTCTTGGAGAATCTATATGTCCTCCTATTATTTTCATACCATTTTCTAATTTATTTTTACCCATTATAAATAAAGCAACTGCTTTATCTTTATTAACTGCATAAATTTTATCTCCTGGATTTACCTTTCCATTGTTCATAGCTTCATCTATTGATATATATCCATTTTCTTTAGCCATTCTTACAATTTCTCTAGCTGATGTTCTCTCTGTTTTTCCAACATCTAAAAAGTGCATATATCCTTTTGAGTAGTTCATTACATCTTCTAGTTTATTATTTTCTCTTTCAAATTCCCAAGCATTTTTTGCTTCGTACTTTAATCTCATATTATTTACCCCTCCTGATTTTATTTTTAATTCTTTTTATTCTTCATTTCTTGTTCATATTCCTCTGGAGAAACTACTTTAATGTTCTCTAATCTTGATTTAAAATGAGATCTAAAATGTGCTAAGTACTCTTTTCTTAAAACTTCTCTTTCTGCTAATTCCTCAGCACTTAAACCTTCTGCTTTATTTTTCTTTGCTAATTCGTTTATTCTGTCTAGTTTCTTTTGATCAAACATGTATTAATTATACCCAAACTAATTTGAGTATTCTCCTTTCTTTTGTTATTTAGTAAAATAATATATTACTTTTATCATTTAGTTTATATTTGTATTTTTCTAAGAAATCATCTATATTATCACTTATTATAGATATTCCCTTTTCTATTTCTTGTATACTAGGGTTGGCTATATTTATTCTAAAAAATCTGTCATCTATCAAATTATCAAAAAAATAAGTTCCTGGCAATACAGCCACACCTTTATTTAACATATATCTAGCAAATTCATGAGAAGAATATCCTCTTGGTAATTCTAGAAAGAAATTCATTCCTCCGTCTAAAGATTTCATTTTTAACTTATTGCATAACTTATTACTTATTAATTCTTTTGCAAATAAATATTTTTTAGTATATACTTCCTCTACACTTTTTAAATATTTTTCTAAGCTAAAGTTTTCTAAATAATAGTACATAGATTTTTGTATTAGACCTGGAGTAGATATATCCGATGAGTGCTTTGCCCTTAAAACAACCTCTAATAATTCATTAGGTATTTCAACTATACCCATCCTAAGTCCTGGCATAAATATTTTAGAAAAACTTTTTATATATATTACTCTATTTTTATCATCATAACTTCTAAGAGGTCTATTATCTTTAGATTCAAATTTAAAATCACTTATAAAATCATCTTCTAGTATATAAAAATCATATTCTTGCGCTAACTCTATCAATTTTTTCTTCTTATATGTAGAATACGATATTCCTGTTGGGTTTTGAAAATTGGGCATAATATACATTAATCTAGGTTTAATTTTTTCAAGTTTTAACTTAAGTATACCAATGTCTATCCCATCATCTAGCATAGGAATAGATACCACTTTAGCACCTCTACTTTTAAAAACTTGTATCGCTCCATTATATGTAGGTTCTTCTATAAACACAACATCAGAATAATTTATAAGTCCTTTGCATACTATATCAATACCTTGCTGTGCTCCTGATATTATTTGTATATTTTCTTTATTTGTATATATTGAGCTAGACTTCAAATATTCTACCATCTTGACTCTTAGTTTTTCAAATCCAAGACCATCTTCATATTCAAACATGGATGAATCTTCTTTATTTAAAGCTATATTTATAGCATTTTTAAAATCTTGTATTGGAAAAATATCAGTTGCAGGATTTCCATTATCAAAATGTATTATTCCATCTTTTTTAATTTTAATATCCTCATTTTTATTTCTTGATGATACAAATGTTCCACTACCAATAACCTTATATATATATCCTTCATTTTCTAAAAGTTCATATGCCTTTACTACAGTAGTATTGTTTACTCCAATAAATTCAGATAATTTTCTTATAGGCTGTAGTTTTTCATGAGCTTTAAGCTCTTTTTTTAATATCATATCTTTTATATGATTATATATTTGCAGGTATTTTTTAGTATTATCATTAAACTTTATATTATATCTTTCCACTTTATCACCACTTACGTATACATTAATTTATTGATGGTTATATTTATATTTGTTAATATGTAGTATGTATATATAATACCAAAATTTCTATAAAAAGGGGAAATATTTATGTTTTATGATTACCACATGCATTCTAACTTTTCTAATGATAGTAAGGCAGATATGGAAGATATGATAAAAAGATCTATAGATCTTGGTCTTAAAGAAATTTGCTTTACAGATCATGTTGATTACGACCTTGATTCAGATGATAGCTTTGGAATAGATTATAATAAATACTTCGATAAAATACAGTCTCTTCAAAATAAATATAAAGATAATATTTCTATAAAAAAAGGAATTGAGATAGGATTACAAAAACAAATAATTGATAAATGTAATAATGATATAAATAAATATCCTTTTGATTTTGTAATATGCTCTCAACATGCTATAAACCGTTCAGAGTTATACTTTGGAAATTTCTTTTTAGATAAAACTCAACATGAAGCATATGAATATTATTATAAAGAATTATATGATATTATAAAGGTTTATAAAAATTATTCTGTATTAGGGCATTTAGACTTAGTAAAACGATATGGTAACTATGGTAAAGTACTCGATGATAAACCATTTGATGATATAATCGAAGCAATATTAAAGCAAGCTATATATGATGGTAAAGGAATAGAAGTTAATACGTCTTGTTATAGGTACAATTTACCTGATTTAACACCTTCTAGACATATATTAAATATGTATAAAGACCTAGGTGGTGAAATTATAACTACTGGTTCTGATTCCCATAATCCTGCTCAAATAGCGTATAATTTTGATTATATTTATTCTTATCTACAAAGCATTGGATTTAAATATGTATGCTCATTTGATAAAATGAATCCACAATTTATAAAGATATAATTATTTTTTCACCCCCTTATGAATATATTTAAACATAAGGGGGTGATTTATTGAGAGTTCCTAATCTCATATTATCTACCATTATATTATTTGTATCTAACTTTATAGTCAGGATTCTTGGATTTATATATAAAATATTTCTTTCTAGAGTAATTGGTGAATCTGGGTTGGGTATTTATCACGTATTATTTAACTTTCTAATGGTGTCTATTGCATTAACTACCACCGGTATCCCCACTACATTAAGTTGTCTTGTAGCTAGCAAAAATGCTACTAAAGATAAACATAGTAAAAATGTGTTATTTATATCAACATTGTATGTAGCCTTCTTTATCGCTTTAATTATTTCTTTAATTATTTCTTTTAATGCTAAGTATTTATCTATTAAGCTTTTAAAAGATATTAATTTGTATTTACTAGTTTTAGGAATATGTCCAGCTGTAGTAGTAATAACTATCTCTAATGTACTAAGAGGATATTACTATGGTTTAAAAGATGCTACAGTTCCTGCTATAGGTCAAGTTATAGAACAACTAGTTAGAATCTTATTTGTATATATCCTCATTAATTGCATAAAGAAAGATTATTTGAATTGCTATATAGCTTTATTAGGAATATCAATAGGTGAAGTTGCTAACATATTCTTTATAACTTGTTGTTTATATAAAAATTCAAATCTATCTAATAGATATACAATAAGTATTAAAGATTTCTATAACTCATCTATAGAAACATTAAAAATGTCAGTTCCAATAACTTGTAATCGTATGTCAAACATATTTATTAATTCTATCAGCTCTATGATAGTGCCATCAAGATTAGCATTATCTGGACTTAGTTATTATAAATCTTTAAGTATATACGGAGTAATAAGTGGAATGGTTATGCCTTTTATATATCTACCATTTACACTAGGATCGGCTTTAGTTGTTAATCTAATTCCTAGTATTTCACAAGAAGTCACTTTAAAAAATTATAAAACTATAAAGTTAAAAACTACCTATGCCATATTGTTAACTTTATTTGTCGGTGGATTATGTTCAATTATTTTTTATTTCTTCGGTGATAAATTATGTTTATTAGTATTTAAGAATAAATCAGCTGGCATATATTTAAAATCAATGTTTTTATTGCCTTTATTTACTTCTTTAAATCAAACTTTATCTGGAATACTTCATGCACTTAGAAAGGAAGTTCAAGCTAGCTTAATTACAATATCTACTATGCTAATTCAATTAGCTTGCTTATATATACTTCTTCCTATACCAAGTATAAATATAAATGGATACATCTATTCTACAACTTTAACAGCAATATTAGCATCTTTATTACATACTATAGTGCTTTATAGAGCTTTTAAATTCCCAAATATTAGGAGGTTAAAATGAATACTAATATTAAGCCTTTTTATATATATACAGATAGAAACTCCCTATATATAAAAAATATAAACGAAAGTGCAGAAAGATTAGCTAGCAATATTTATGCTTACTCAGCTAATATTGATAAGGATAACAATATTCATATATTAGCTATTGATAGTATTGGTAGAGTTATTCATTTTTTCAATAATGAAGGTATATGGAAAAAAAAGATAATCCGTAAGTGCTTTAATAGCGCTAGAAATATTAAAGATATGAGGCTCTATATATTAAATGATTATTTTAATGTTTTTGTGGTTGAAAAATATCCTTTAGATGATAATTTATATAAAATTTCACACCTAAATTTTAATATTTCAAACTATAATATGTTTAGACACACAATTGATAAAGTTTTTAAAGATAGTTCATCTATATATAAATTAAATATAGATGAATTATCAAATATAATATTCCAATATAAAACCATAGATATTTTATCTAGAAATATATGTGATAATGTTATAATTTTTAATAATATATCTAGAAAATGGATAACAAGTACCCCATTGCTTCGTAGCAATCAAATATCCCTAAATGAAAAAAATATTTCATCTAATATAAAAAGCGATATCTTTGAGTACTGCTATAGCGTAAAATATAAGTTATAATCAATCAAAAAGAGGCTATATAAAATAGCCTCTTTTATCTATATATTTATCTGATACAATTGCATCCTTTTCTCTTTCCATTATTATCATTATCGTTATTTCCTGTATTATTTGTAAAGTCACAAACCTTAGCAAAAGTATCTACTACCCTTGGATCTACTGCATTTGGAGATGCTAATACTACTATTTGTTCACTTACTAAAATACTAACTGTTTCTTCTAAACAAAGTATTAAGTCTATTCCATTTGGAATACAGAAATCATAGTAGCATTCACAACAATTTTCATCTACTAATTTTAATAATGTTTTACCTATACAATCAACAGTTAATGCAGTTTGGAAATTTTGTCTTAGTGTAAATGATGTTCCATTTGCTGGTACACACATAGGTGCTGCTAAAGTATTAAAATTAAATACTACTTTATTAACTAACTCTAAATCACCATTACTTGTTCTTCTTGCTGGATATGCAAGCACTGTAACTTCTGTACATCCACATGTTCCTCTTAATTCTAAGACTAAATTTTTAACTATAACTTTTAATCCCTTTTCTTTATATGCTGATCTTTCGCCTTTTCCTTGATCAGAGCATTCTCTATTTTTATTTCCACATACATTATATTCAAAAGAAGTTTTGCAGAATTCTCCATCTATATCTCCAAATTCTGGACAAAGATTTTCTTGCTCATAAGGTTCTTTTTCAACTTCTTTTATAGGTCTTACTACATGATCTTCTAAAGTTGTAGTCCCAGGTTTTATTACTACGTCTGTATAGTTCATACATACTTTATCTATGTTTACATTTACAACACCTGATCTTGGGATAGGACCATTAACTGATACAACTTCATATTCAAAGAATAAGTCTTCTCCATTAGGAGCATCTGCATCTGTAAATACTTGGAATTTTATACTATCAAATACTCTATTTGTTTCTATAGCAAGTGGTACACTATTTGCTGTTGAAAATTTAGGTGATGATAAAGGATTGCAGCATTCTTCACCACATACATTATCTACACATTCATCAGATTCTACTTCACAAGGTTCACACTCATCATCATGTTTATGATTGTGGTTATGTTTTGGTTTGCATACACAATCGCACTCAAGCTCACACTCATCATCATGTTTATTACAGTTACATCCTTTTGATTTACAAGATCTAGCTATATCTTCTTGTAGTTCTTCATTTAAGCTTTCTTTAGCTTCATGTTGTAAAGTTGATTGATTAATTCTTCTTTTATTTTTTTTAAGGTCTTGCATTTTTCATTGTCCTCCCCTTAAATGAATTCTAAAACCAAGTGGCTTTTGTTGCCTACTTAATAATATGCATATAAATTAATATTTGTTACTTAAACAAGTAGTCTACTGATATAACTAGAATAAAAATTTTTATCTTCAATATATATTTATTATAAAAACTTTTATAAGGAGGACTTTTATGAGTTTCATTAATAAGTGTTCTACAATTATAAGGAGATCTGATAAAGAAATTTTCAAATTCTACATCGACAATATTATAAAGATCGATCATTATGATAAAGATAATAATTTAATTTCAAGTGATACCTTTGATAAGCTAAAGGGAATGGACTTTACAAATTGTTCCTTTTGTCTAAATAATAATGATATATATGGTATATATAAAAATGACAGTCTAAAGATGATTCATATTCCTAGAGGGTCTTCTATTATCTCTAAAAAAGATATTTTGACTTATGACTCTAAAAAATTTGATATTATATTTCCGTATATAAACGTAATAAATAATTCTATACATATTCTTTACTATGTTTATAACAATAATTCAACAAATACTTGTGCTTTATTCCACCATTATTATAATAATGGTGTTTGGATAGAAAATAAAATCGACTTTATTAATCATATAGTATTAGATAATTTTACAGTTTTATGGATTCAAAACTCTCCTATAGTATTTTATTTCAATCTGGTAAACGGTTGTGAAGAAGTATTCTTTTCTAGATTTAACTCTAGCACTTTATCATGGTCTAATCCTTGTCAAATTACTAACTCTAATAAAAACAAATTATATTTATCTGTTTTAAAAGACAGTATGAACTTTTATCATTTAACATTCTGTGAGTGTATAGATAATGGATATGCTGTAAAGTATATGAATGGCTACCTAAATGAAAATAAGTTAGATATAGGTACTTCTATTTATGTATCTGGACCATCCACTTGTATATATCCTAGTCTAGTTAAGCAAAAATCAACTATTTACTTGATGTGGGTAAATTATAACAAACTTTATACATCTATATCAAATGATTTAGGAAAAACATGGAGTGAACATGAAATAGATGAAACTAGTATAGATGAGGATTTTTGTAGAGCTAGGTTTTTATCAAACTACTCTGGTGACTTATCATATAATTTAACATCCATCTTTACTGTTAATGATGATATAACTATAATAGGATTTTAAATAATTAGTGTTGCAATATTTGCAACACTAAAAAAATCCCAAAACACCGGTGGCTCAATAAATTCATACCCGAGATACTCCCAGGTGGGTGACCTACCACTAAATTTTAACTTCCTATATAAATACAGGCCTGTTATATTTTAGTAGACACAGTCTCCCGTTCAACATTTGTCGGTTGAATTTAAATAAGCCGTATCGAATGCTCCAGGATTTTATATTCTTATTATATAATAAAAAACAATATTTTTAAAGTAGTTTTGTATGACAATTAATGTAATTTTATTATCTTTTCCCATTTTTTTCTCTCTCTTTACCTATGTATTTACCATGGATGTCATTTTATTCATCATCTTCTTCGTATTCATCTTCATAATCGTCATATTCATCATCGTATTCTTCATATTCTTCATCGTCATACTCTTCATACTCTTCATCATCATAATCATATTCTTCATATCTTTTATCATCATCTGTTCTTAATAGACTTCCTAGTAATTTAAGATTATTCATACTTCCTAAATTATTTATATTTACTAGTGAACTTAAACTAAATCCACCCTCTCCGAAATCATCTGGTAAAAATAATTCTGCAAATAAATCTATTTTCTTCTTCAGATCAATCGCTTTATCAAGAGAATCTCTTCTCTTTTCTGGAAATACTTCTAAAATTTCTTTTATCATCATATTTTTTTTATCTTCTTCATCCATACTTCTAAAAAAGTTTGTTTCTTCATAGTCATCAAAATCAATACTGCTAAGTTTTTTTATCCCTTTTACTAAATCTAATAAACTTTCAATTTTTATTAATATTTTTCTTTCATCAGGTGACATATACTTTTTAGTCCTTGTTATTATTTCCATGCCACGTTCTAAATCTTCATCGCTTAAATCCATCATTTTCATACCCCTATTTATATCATTCATATTAAATTTAAACAAATCACTTCCATTATTAGTTGAAATTTTTTTCTTTACTTTTTTTCTTACATTATCTCTTGTTTTTCTTTCTCTAGACCGTTTATTATCGATATTTTCTCCTTTAGAATTTTTTTTATTATCAAATAAAGGTAAATTACCTAAAGATATATTTCCATTACTCAATGCAATCATTCCTATTATCAATAGTAGATTATTCAAGCATAGTCACCCCTTAAATTATCTTCTCCCTCATATATAAGTATGTTTTATTTAATCTTAGTGTTACTTTTTTTTTAACTAAGTGCATATACATTATCTATAAGAAATTTTATTTAATTAAATTATCTTTCACCACTTCAAAATTATTTCTATATATAAATAATATGAATAAAATTTAATTTATATTATAAGAAAGGGGTAAATTTATGAAAAAAGTAGATACAGAAATTTTAGAAAAAATGGCTAAAGAAAAAAATATAGACAAAGACAAAATAGAAAAAATAGCAGATGGATATAAAGGCAAATCTGAAGGAGAATTAATGGATGAGCTTGTTAAAATAGGTAAAACTCTTGAAGGAAAAGAACAAGTCGTTTCTAAATTAAAGGCTTTTTTAAACGACGAGCAAAAAAAGAAACTAGATGCTGTTATGGATAAAATATATGATGCCGAAGTTAAAGATAAAATAGAACACAAGAAAAGTAAATCTAAAAAGCACAATCCATCAAATGATTCAAATGCACCTTCTTCTAATACAAAAAAAGTTAAGAAAACTAAGCCAACAAAACATGTTCAACCTGCACCTAATGATAGTTCCAATGAAACAAATCCACATAAGAAAACAAAAAAAGTTGTTAAAAAGGTAAAAAAAGTTCCTAAAGGTGAATAATAAAAAAAGCTAGAGTACATACTCTAGCTTTTTTATTACAGTATATATAATAAAATATGCTCTTATATCGCATTATTTCATCTTTATATATATTCATATTCTTGTAATAATTGTTAAAACCATATAAGGTAAAGATTCTAAGTCTATATAAAAATATATTCTTATTTTTTATATAGTACAAAAAAGACAAACTATAAAAATCACATAGTTTGTCTTTTTTATTTATTTTCTAGGTATTACACTTTCTCTTTCTATGATTTTATATGGTAATTCTATTTTTTTACTTTCTAAATGTTCTTTATTTATTAATTTTATAACCATTCTTATTGCAACAGCTCCCATATCGTATAGTGGTTGATATACTGTTGTTAACTTAGGTCTATACATTTTAGCTATTTTTACATCATTGAACCCTGCAACTGATATATCTTCAGGAACCTTATATCCTTTATCACAAGCTGCATTTATAGCTCCTATTGCTGCTTCATCTCCAGTTACAAATGCAGCTTGAGGCACTATTCCTTCTTCTAATAGTTCTTTCATACTTTCATAACCTGCTTCATATGTAGTACCACCATACTTTATCAGACTTTCGTCTAATTTTATGTTACTTTCATTTAATGCTTGTTCATATCCTGAAAGTCTTTCTCTTTCTAAAACAGTGTCATCTTTACTTGTCATTATAAATGCAATTTCTTCATGACCTTTATCAATAAGATATTTAGTCATATCATACGTTGCCTCTTTATTACTTGTACTTACAGTATATATATCATAATCTCTTGCAGTTTTACTTATATATGTTGCTGGTATTCCACAGTTTTGAATATAGTTTATATGATCTTCTTCTACCTTCCAGCATACCATAACAATACCTTCTACTTGCTTTGCTCTAAGCAAGTTTATACTTTTTAATTCTTGTTCTTTATCTGAATAAGTATTTGCTAATAATATTTCATAATCATACATCTTAGCTACTTCTTCTATTCCATTTAATACCTCATTTACAAAAGAATCTGAAACTTCCGGTACTATAACTCCAATTAATTGACTTCTTTTAGTTACTAAACTTCTTGCTAATGGATTTGGTATATATCCTGTTTCCTTTATTACATCTAAAACTTTTTGTTTTACTTCATCTGTTACGGGTTTTGAATCATTTATTACTCTCGATACTGTAGATATAGATACCCCTGCTTTTTTTGCTACATCTTTTATAGTTATCGTACTTTTCATCTTTACACCATCCTTGCGTAATACTATTTATTTTCAATTCGATATTTTCCATTTAAATCTTAATTATACTATTCTTATATAATTATGTAAACACACTTATCTCTATTTTTAAAATCTTCTTTAACTTAATTATTCATTTTATTATATAAATTTATACAATATAAGTAAAAAGTACTGGTATAAAACCAGCACTTCTTACGATAGCTAATTATTTTTAGCAGCATCCATCATCAAATAATCCACCACAAGAACAAGTTATTAATAATAATATTAAGAATGGTATCCATGCCATTATATCTATATCTACCCAAGTGTCTCCAAATGCTAAGAATAAGAAGAATAATATTATTATCCACCATCCTGTACCAAAGAATCCATCACATCCACCAAATAATCTATCTAGCATGATAAAAATCCCCCTTTATTTATCTTATAAATTTTAAGACTATATAAAACTTTTATGATTTTAATGTTTTTAGTGTTACACTAAAATTTAATTTCTAGTCAAAGAATCCTCCACAACTGCAAAGTATTAATAATACTATTAAGAATGGTATCCATGCCATTATATCTATGTCTACCCAACTATCTCCAAATGCTAAGAATAAGAAGAATAATACTATTATCCACCATGCTCCTGCTCCAAAGAATCCATCATTTCCAAATAATCTTTCTAACATTTTGCTACCTCCTGATGATATTTTATATTGAGCTTGCGCTCTTAACATATAATATGCAACTAAGGTAATTTGTGATATTAAATTTATTTAGTTTTTATTTTTTATAGAGTAAGAATTGTATAGTATAAAGAAAAAGGATGCACAATTGCATCCTTCTTCTTTATATACTAATTGTTATTAGCAGTCATAACCATTATCTAAGCATCCACAATCTCCATCAATGCCTCCGCATGAGCATACAATTAGTAATAATATTAAGAATGGTATCCAGTCAGTTATACATATTTCACTCCAACATTCTTGGAAAGCTAAGAATAAGAAGAATAATACTATTATCCACCATGCTCCCCCACCAAAGAATCCATCGCATCCACCGAATATTCTACTTAATTTACTACTCACAAAGATCCCCTCCTTGAATATATATACAAGTTAGATAGTACCTAGCTGTCAATAGGGTTTTTCACCCTTCTAATTATATACTATGTAAATCTTTATAAAGTGTTATTACTTTTTTTAAAATTTTTTATTTTTTTTAAAGAGGCTAAAATTAGCCTCTTTAAATTTGTTTATATTAACAGCAACCACCATCAAATCCAAAGTTAGTTAAAAGTAAAATTAATAATACTATCCATATTAGAGCCATATCATCACAGAATAACCATTCTAGTAAATCATCTCCTAGTAAAAGTATAGCTCCTATTATTAATAATATTATTAATCCACCTCCTCCAAATCCACATCCACATCCACCAAAGAAACGTTGAATTCCTTGTTGTTCTGACATCTTTATGCCCCCTTTTTTATTTATAGGCAACTGTTTTTATTACCTATTTAATAAATAATATGTATTTATGCATTAAATTGTTACATTTTATTATTTTTTTAGAGCAAATATTTTTGCATAAAAAAAAGAAACCATATAGATTTCTTTTAAGATTAGATTAATAGCAGCTATCATCAAAATTAAATAGTAATAGAATTATTAATATTACCCAAATCCACATACTATCATCTTCAAAAAAATTATCTAGTATATCTGTACATAAAACCAAAAAAACTAAAACTACTATTATTAATAATCTATTACCAAATATACCATCATTTCCTCCAAAAAATCGGGATATCGTATCTTCTAGCTTTGCCATGACATTCCCTCCCTTGAACTTGCTCATAAATTAAGTATATGTATTAATTGGTAAATAAGTTACCTCAATTAAGCTCTTATTAAGAATTTTATCTAATTCTTTCTCTGATAAATTATTGTACTTTTCAACCTCTTCTAAATACTTTAAATCAGATTCTGAAATACTTTTTATCAACCCTTCTATAGACTTTATCTTATACTCTTTATAGTCTTTTACTAAAAATGAGGTTTTAGAATTTTTTATTCCTTTTTTTAAATTGATTAATCTCGTTATATACTCATCTTTTTTCTCCATTACCTGTTCTTCTTTTTTAACTATATCTTCTAAAATTATATTACTTTCTACAATATAGTCTTTTATCTTTTGCATATCTAATGTTATAGAATTATAATAAAAATTTGTTAATATAACTAAGAATACTACAACAGATGATACTAATAATCCTACGTATTTCATAAAATTTCCTCCTAAGTTATAGTTTGTATATTAAATTTATATTCATATTTTATAACTTTATTACTTTTTATTTAAATGTATATTGAAAAATTGTCAAACTTATATTAAACTACAATTAAAATTATCAATTTATTTATAGGAGGATAATATGTTTGAAAAAATAAGATCAATAATTTCAGAACAATTATCTATAGATGATGTAGATACTATAACTTTAGATACTTCTTTAACAGAAGATTTAGAAGCTGATTCTTTAGATGCCGTTGAAGTTATAATGGCTCTTGAAGATGAATTTGGAATAGAAATACCAGATGAAGAAGCTGAGCACTTCAAAACTATAGGCGATATATGTAAATTCATAGAAAATAATAAATAAAAACCGAGAATTAATCTCGGTTTTTATTTATTATTAACAGTAGCAATCATCATTGTTATTATTAAATAAAAATAATATAAATACTATTGCTATAATCCAAATTAGTGAATTGTTTTGCTCAAAAAAACATGCTAAATCTCCGTTACTAAGTATTAATAAAACAACAAGCCCTAATATAAGAAATACTAATGTAGGATTATCGTTAAAGAAATCAAATCCTCTAAACATATCCCTTAATTGATCCATATACACTCCCCCTTGGTATGTAGACAGTTTATCTATTAATAATATATATGAACAAACCTATATTTTAGTGCTTGTATAAAAAAATTCACTTCGCTTTAGCTACGTGTCGGCGAAACACTTCATTTTACCAATGATATATCCTTGCTACTACTAGGTATACATCTATTACTCAAAATAATCATTGAATTACAAATTATATAAAGCATGTATATTTTATAATATAAAAATAAGCACCAATATCTAAATATTAATGCTTACTTTTATAATTATTTTTCTTCATAGAATCTTACATTTTTTATAACTATGTCTATACTTCCATCTGGATTTTGCCTTACACTGTATTTCATTGGATCTTCAAAATCTGTTAAGTCTGCTTTTATATCAAATCCATTATCTGTTTTGATACCTCTTTTTTTAAGTTTTTTCTCAACCCATTTCTTATCTATATTAAAACTTTCATCTAAGCCTTTATCTTCCATATGTTCTTTAAAGCTTTCTTTAAGTTCATCACTTTTTATAGAGTTTTCTACAAATTCATTTAAGTCAATTTCATGTTTTTCTTTTAATGTATAGTTTAATATACTTCTTACTTCTTCTGCTTGCTTTATATCCTCACTTAAAGCATTTGTTATCCAATTTTCAGCTGTATTTTTAAATACTTTTGTCTTATATTTATCATCATCAACTCTTTCTGCATTTAAAAATTCTGTTATAAACTTAGACTCTGTTTCTGCTTTTTCTGCATCTTTATCTAAAAGTCTTAATTGATATTCATCATTCATTCCACTTACACCAATTAATGCACATTGCTTTTGTCTTCCAGTCTCTGGTATACCTATTTCATTAGCAACCATTTGTATATTAAATTTTTCATCTACGAATTCTATAGAGTGAGTATATAATTTTTTATAATCTAGCTTTAATATAGCTACATACTTTTCATCCTTTACTGTATATAAACAAATAGCTAAATCACAAGATTCCAACTCTGAATTTATTTTCATAATATCAAATAAGTATGCTGCTATCTCTTTTGAATTTTCTAAAAATGTATTTTCATCATATATAATTTGTTCACAACAATTTCTAACTACATTGTCATTATAATTTTTAAAAACACCTTTTCTTAAATCATCATCTTTTGTAACTCTTTTTATAATTTTTTGAAAAAACTTATCTACTTCTAGATTAATTTTTCCTTCAAAATCATTTAATATAGGTACATCGCTATTCTTATCTAAAACATGTACAATAAATTTGTGTATTATCATAATTCCCACCTCAAATTAATTATTTTTTCTTAGTTTTTCAATTAGATTTTTTATATCATTTGGCAACTCTGCTTTAAACTCTAAATTTTCCTTAGTTCTTGGTTGATTAAATGATAAACTATATGCATGTAAAGCTTGTCTATTTATAAGGCTTTCATCTACATATCCATATAGCTCATCTCCAATTATACCATGTCCAATATGTGACATATGTACTCTTATTTGATGTGTTCTTCCAGTTTCTAGTTTTACTTCTACCACAGTCGCATCATTTAACCTCTCTAAAACTTTATAATGTGTTATTGATGCTTGTCCTTTTTCATCAACTATTCTCTTTATACTATCTTCAGTTGGTCTATATATAGGTTCATTTATAGTTCCTTCATCATTTTCTACTATACCTTTAACTACTGTTATATATTTTTTTTCAACAGCATCATTTCCCATATCAACAGATAATGTATGATGTGCATAAGCATTCTTAGCAACTATAACAAGTCCTGAAGTATTCATATCTAATCTATTTACAAATCTTACTTTTACATTTTCATTTTTTTCCTTGATATAGTATGTAATTCCATTTGCTATTGTATTATCAAAATGACTTTTAGTTGGATGTACTACCATAAAAGGAGGTTTATTAACCATTATTATATCAAAATCATCATATAATATATTTAAGTTTAAATTTTGCGGCTCAAAGTTTGCCATTTCCTCTTCTATCTTTACTTCTATTAAATCACCTTTTTTAAGCTTTGTACTTGGCTTTTTAAAAACTCCATTTACAAATACACTCTGCTCTCGTTTCATCTTCGATATTGACCTTACAGAAAAATTTAATTTATCCAATAAAACTTCCTTTAGAGTTAATTCTTCTTCATTTGTATACGATATAAGGTTGTATTTTTGGTCTTCTTTTTTAAACAAATTTACACCATCCTTCATTAATAATAACATTATCTATTTTATACTATTTTTTTAAAATAGATAAGGATTTTTTGTAGCTATAAAAATTATATTTATATAATAGTACATATTTTAATTATAAAGTAACTAATTAACTTTCCAAATTATGCTATAATACAAAGTATAAAGGGGTGTAGAGATGAGAAGAATTATAACTATAAATTCAAATCAAGTAAATAAATCTGTTGAGACAAAAAAAATACTAACAGAAAAACTAACCAATGCTGGATTTGAAGTAACATATGAGTTTTGTCAAGATGCCGAACTTATAATATCAATTGGTGGAGATGGTTCTTTTTTAAAGACCGTTCATGATTTTGACTTTACTAAAACTCCTATAATAGGAATAAATACAGGTCATCTTGGTTTTTTCCCAGAAATATCACCTAACCATATAGATAGTTTTATTAAATCTTATAAGAATAATGATTTTTTAGTGCAAGATATATCCTTACTCAAAGCCAATATATGCACTAATAATTGTAACTCTCATATGTATGCCATAAATGAGGTTGTCGTAAAAGGGGATAAATCTAGAACTATACACCTTAGTTTAGATGTTAATGGTAAGCATATACAAAATTTTAGTGGCGATGGAATGATTATATCTACTCCGACTGGCTCTACAGCTTATAATTATGCTGCTGGTGGAAGTATAGTAGACCCTGGATTAAACCTTATGCAACTTACACCACTTTATCCTATAAACACAAATGCATATAGATGTTTTACATCTAGCATAATTTTTTCTAGTGAGTCTATAATAAAAATAATACCTGAATATAGATTTGAAGATTCTATTCTAATCGTAATAGATGGAGTTGAATATAGATTTAATCATATGTCTAATATAGAGGTATCTATCTCTGATTTAAAAATAAAACTACTTAGAATGTTAGATTATGAATTTTGGAGTAGAGTTTCAGAAAAATTTTTATAATATCTTGGAGGAAATACATATGAAAATTGGAGTAATGAGTGATACTCATGGAAGTTTAACTTATTTTGAAAAAGCATTAGATGTATTATCTGATTGTGATGTTTTAATCCACGGTGGAGATATACTTTATCATGGTCCTAGAAATGATATACCTGAAGGGTATAATCCAAAAGGTTTAATTTCTAAAATAAATTCTTTAGATAATATAATCATAGCTAGAGGTAACTGCGATGCTGATGTAGATCAAATGGTAATAAATCATCCTATACAAAGTCCTTATGTTATGAGCCAATTTGGTGAAACTAGAATAGTTACCACTCATGGTTATACAGATTCTAAAGAAGATACAATTAATAAGGCTAAGAGTATGGGAGCTGATATACTTATCCTTGGCCATACACATGTTAAAGAATTATATCTTGACGAAAATTTAGTAGTTCTAAACCCTGGAAGTACTTCTATACCTAAGGATGGTACTCATTCTGTAGCTATAATAGATATTATTCAAAGTGAAGACGAAATTGATATGAATTTTAATTTAATAGATATTAATACTAAAAATATAATAAACCTTGACTAATATATAAAATTTTTAAGGAGTGGTATACTTACCACTCCTTATTTTATTATTAATCATCTGAAGTTTTTATATCATGGACACTCTTACTATCTTTGCTACTTTTACTATCACTAATGCTCTTACTATTATTTACTGGTTTATGTTTAGTTATTTTCTTTTTATCTTTAGCAGGCTTATTAATATGAGAATGTTTACTATCATTTGAACTTTTACTATTGTGCGAATGATTTGTTTGTTTCATAGTATTTATGCTCCTTTAATATATTATTAATCCTCTTCTTCATCTTCTTCGTCACAGTCTCCATTCATACCATCTATTCTACATTTATGTTTTTTACCACAGCAACCACAAGTAACATAAATATTTATAGGAGTATGAACAGTTATTGGTCCAATGTTATTAGTTGCATTTGATTGGTTATCGTTATTAGCATTTGATGTAGCTGTTGCATCTGCATCTGCATCTGTATCTACATCAGTGTCTACATCTGTGTCTGCTTCGGCTTCTACTTCTACATCTGTATCAGCTTCTGCATCTGCATCTGCTTCTGCTTCTGCGTCTGCATCAGCGTCTGCTTCTGCTTCTGCTTCAGCGTCAGCGTCTGCTTCGGCTTCAGCGTCTGCGTCTGCATCTGCTTCTGCTTCTGCATCTGCTTCTGCTTCTGCGTCTGCTTCTGCGTCAGCGTCTGCTTCTGCTTCTGCGTCTGCTTCTGCTTCAGCGTCTGCTTCTGCTTCTGCTTCTGCATCGGCATCAGCTTCTGCTTCTGCTTCTGCTTCTGCTTCTGCGTCGGCTTCAGCTTCTACTTCTACTTCTGCTTCTGCATCGGCATCAGCTTCTGCTTCTGCTTCTGCTTCTGCTTCGGCTTCTGCTTCTGCTTCTGCTTCAGCGTCTGCTTCTGCTTCGGCTTCGGCTTCGGCATCAGCTTCTGCTTCTGCTTCTGCGTCGGCTTCAGCTTCTACTTCTGCTTCTGCATCGGCATCTGCTTCTGCTTCTGCTTCTGCTTCTGCTTCTGCTTCTGCGTCGGCATCAGCGTCAGCTTCTGCTTCTGCTTCTACGTCGGCATCAGCGTCAGCTTCTGCTTCTGCTTCTACGTCGGCATCTGCGTCAGCTTCTGCTTCTGCTTCGGCACATGCATCGGCTTTAGCATCTACATCTACATGCACATCTACGTCTGCTTCTGCTTCGGAATCTACATCGGCATCAGCATCTGCATCTGAATCTGCATCTGAATCTGCGTCTGCTTCTGCTTCTGCTTCTGCATCTGAATCTACGTCTGCATCTGCGTCTGCTTTTAAATCTGCATCTGCATCTGAATCTGCTTTTGAATCGGCATCTGAATCTGAATCAGCATCTGCATCAACATCTGCTTCTGCTTCTGCTTTTGCTTTTGCTTCTAATTCAGCTTCTAATTCAGCTTCTAACATTGATTTTAATTTTGATTGTAAATCCATGTTAGCATCTAAATCCATATCTATATCTTCTTTATGTTTATTTTTTGGCTCTTTATGATGTTTGTCTTCTTTCATTTCTTTTTTTCTTTTTTCTCTTTTTTCTTTAAGATGTCTTCTCTTCTCATTATCTAGCTTATTTGATGATGGGGATACTCTTCTTGTTTCAACTTTTGGTTTTGGCATATATGTTATTCGCCTCCAGGGGAATTTGATTAAGTAGATTATTTATCTACTTAATAATATATATTATTTGTTTAGACAAATTGTTACAATTTATCTAAAATAATATTTGATTTAAATAAAAATTCACTTTGCTTGAGCGACATGTCAGCGAAACATTTCAAAATGTCATTTTTTACGTTTATAAAGTTATTGATATTACTTATATTCATAGGTTATCCTCAAATATACTTATGATATCATTTCCTTATACGTAAAAAAAGAATGAGGCATTAAACCTCATTCTTTTATTATCTATATAAATGGATTATAAAATCTTGATCCATTTACTTTAACCATTGCTATAGATATAGCTACTATTATTAGCAGTATAACTATAAATATATAATCTATTTTCCCAAATTTTCTACTATTATACCAAGTACGCTTTTTATTGTTTCCAAAAGCTCTAAGCTCCATTGCTAAACTAATTTTATCTATTCTTTCTAAACTAGAAAATATTAGCGGCATAAGTATTGCAGCAGAATTTTTTATTCTCTTTGATAATTTTTCTTTACTTGATAAATCTATACCTCTTGCTTGTTGAGCAAATGATATATCTTTATAATCTCTTTGAACATCTGGTATATATCTAAGTGCAATTGATACTGTATATGCTACTTTATAACTTACACCTATCTTATTTAAAGATGCTGCAAACTCACTAGGGTCTGTTGTAAGTATAAATAAAAGGGCCATCGGTATTGTTGCAAAGTATTTTAATATTACATTTAGCTCATAAAATAATTGCTCTTTTGTAACTGTATAAGGACCTATCAAATGGAATAAGTCTGTTCTACTTCCATATATCTCTACTCCTTGATATGGCGAGAACACAAATATCAATAATGCATTTAATAATAAGAAAAATAATATAAAATAAAGTATAAAAGATACATCTTCAAACTTTATTTTAGATATTTTAAAGACTATTATTCCTGCTATAAATAGTCCTATTAAAACTCTTGTATCATATGTTATCATAGCTGCTATTGTCCAAAGTAAAAAACATATTAACTTTGTAGCACCTGTTAACTTATGAATAGGCGAGTCTTTCTTTATATATGACAACATTTCTGTATTCATATTTATCTCACTCTCCTATCATAATCTATAAATTTATTTACAAACTTAGTTGTATCTTCTATATCACATTTTAAAGCTAATTGATGAAGTGAAGTTTCTTTTAAATTAGCTTTTTCTATAATCTCTTTATTCGTTAGTATATACGCTGGAATATTATCTGCTATTTTTTCTCCTTCAGATAAAACTATGACCTTATTTGTATATTCTAGCATTAAATGCATATCATGAGTAACCATTAATATAGTCACACCTTTTTTGTTTAAATCTACTAAAAACTCCATTATTTCAGTATAGTGCTTAAAATCTTGTCCGGCTGTAGGCTCATCAAGTATTATCATATCTGGATTTAAAACTAATATAGAAGCTATTGTTACTCTTTTCTTTTGACCAAAACTAAGTGCTGATATCGGCCAATTTCTATATCCGTATAAACCACATATTCTTAATGTTTCTTCTACTCTTTCCTTTATTTCAGAATCAGATAAACCTCTTATCTTAAGACCAAATGCAACTTCATCATATACCATAGTTTTAGATATCATTTGGTTAGGATTTTGCATAACAAATCCAATTTTTTCTGAACGCTCTTTTATAGTATAATCTACCATATCTTTTCCATCAAACAATATTCTCCCACTAGTAGGTTTATAAAATCCACAAACTAACTTAGATATAGTAGATTTTCCCGCACCATTTCTTCCTACTATAGCTGCCATATCCCCTTTATTTATTTTGAAGAATACATTTTTTAATATTTGCTTTTCGTTATTATATGAAAAGTTAATATTATCTAATTCTAATATTGGATTTTGATTTTCATCACTTTCATAGACTTCTATATTTTCATACCAGTCTTTTAATTTTTCTTTATACTCCCCAAGTTCTAGAGTTTCTATATTCTTTAATTTTAATGTATCATTTATTTCACAATCAGCATATCTTAAAGCTGTTAAATATAAAGGCTCTCTAATACCCACTTTTCTTAAAATGTCCTTACGTATTATTTCATCTATAGTTGTATCAGCTATTATTTCTCCTTTATCCATTACTATTACTCTATCTACATCACAATGTAGTACATCTTCTAATCTATGTTCTATAATGATTGCCGTTTTGTTATTTTGCTTTTGCATCTTGTCTATTAACTCTATAGCACTTTCACCTGTAGCTGGATCTAAACTAGCTAAAGGTTCATCAAATAAAAGTATCTTTACGTCATCTACAGTAACCCCTGCTAAAGTTACTCTTTGTTTCTGACCTCCAGATAATTTATATGGTGATGAATATAGTTCCTTCTTTATATCTACCAATTCTGCTGACTTATCTACTCTATCTATCATTTCATCCTGACTTATACAGTAGTTTTCTAATTTAAATGCTATATCTTCTCCAACTGTAAGACCTATAAATTGACTATCTGGATCTTGAAGAACTGTTCCCACTATCTTAGATAATTCAAATATGTTCATTTTTGTAGCATCATTACCATTTATATTTAACTGCCCCGTTACAATTCCATCATAGAAAAATGGTACAAGTCCATTTATACAATGAGCTAAAGTACTTTTTCCTGATCCAGACGGACCTACTATAAGCACTTTTTCACCTTCATATATACTTAAGTTTATATTCTTTACTGTAGGCTCAGCTTGTACTCTATATTGAAAGCTAAAATCTTTAAATTCTATAATCTTTTTTTTCATGATTTCTCCTTTCTTCCTATTCTTCTACTCTTAAGCTACCCGTTTTTATCTTAGTTTTAGAGTAAGTTGATAATAATAAAGTACCTAATATTCCTATTGTAATCATATTAGAAATACCGCCTATAGCACCTTGAAGATAAACCTTTTTAGCAGGATCCATATATATTACTATATCTAAAGTAGGTGCTACAATAAACCAAGCAACTACATTTGCTATAATTTGAGTGATATTAAATAAAATTGCCTGTTTAATTCCGAAGTCTCCATCATTTACTCTTACTTTTTTCCATACTAATCCGATAATAAGACCTACTATTGCTGATGATATTACCCAACTGAACCATGGCATTCCATAAAATACTAAATCCTTAAGTCCATGTCCTATAAGTCCTATCAAAAATCCTGCTGCAGGACCATATAATATTGCCATTAATGCTAAATATGCATACGCTGTTTCTATATTAGTATTAGGTATCCCACTCGGTATAGATCCAAATCTTCCTAGTATCATGAATACAGCTGCTCCAATTCCGATTGCAACTATAGTTCTTATTGAAAATTTGTTTTTATTTTTCATTCTTATACCTCTCTATTTTAGATGTATATTTCTACATTTTTTTAAATTTAACACAAATTTTAGTATACTGTGAAACGCGAAAATTGTCAATAAAAGCAAGCTATACAATAAAAGGATATGAGGTTTACTCATATCCTTTTATTATTTATATTATCTTCTTTTTCTTTTCGGTTTACTCGTATTTTTAGAGTTTCTTTCATTAGTATTTTTACCTTTTGAAGAACCACCTTTTGAGTTGTTTCTTTGTTTATGGTTTTTATTATCAGTCTTTTTATTTCCTTTTTTATTCGAATTAGCTCTGTTTAAATAACCTCTTGCTTCTCTTGGCTTTATTAAACATCTTGGAGCCATACCTATTAAATCTTCTCTACCTGCTTCAACTAATGCTTGATGAACTAATTCATAGTTTCTCGGAGCACTATACTGTAATAATGCTCTTTGCATTGCCTTTTCATGTTTTGATTTTGGCACGTATACAGGCTTCATAGTTAATGGATCAAGCCCTGTATAGAACATTGTAGTAGATAGTGTACCTGGTGTTGGATAAAAATCTTGAACTTGTTCTGGTTGATATTTTATATCTCTTAAATATTCAGCAAGTTCTATTGCACTGTTAAGTGTAGAACCTGGATGAGAAGACATTAAGTAAGGTATAATATATTGCTTTTTACCGACTTTTTCAGTAATATCAAAGAACTTTTGTCTGAATCTATCATATGTGTTTCCTGCTGGTTTTTGCATATATTGTAAAACTTCTTCTGCTATATGCTCTGGTGCAACCTTTAACTGACCACTAACATGATGTTCAATTAATTCTCTCATGAACTTATTGTCTTTATCAGCCATAACATAATCGTATCTTATTCCTGAACGCACGAATACCTTTTTAACTTTAGGTAAACTTCTTACTTTCCTAAGAAGTTCTACGAAGTCAGTATGGTCAACTTTTAAGTTTTTACATGGTTCTGGATGAAGACATTGTCTGTGCTTACAAGCTCCCTTTGTTATTTGCTTTTTACAAGCCTCATGTCTAAAGTTTGCAGTAGGACCACCAACATCATGTATATATCCTTTAAAGTCTGGAAGTTCTGTTATATATTTAGCTTCTTCTAGTATAGATTCATGACTTCTACTTTGTACAGCTCTTCCTTGATGGAATGTTATTGCACAGAATGAGCAACTACCAAAGCATCCTCTAGAACTTACTATACCAAATTTAACTTCTTCTATAGCAGGTATTCCTCCCATAGCTTTATATATAGGATGATAATCCTTAGCATATGGTAATGCATAAACAGCATCTAACTCTTCTCTATTTAATGGTACCTCTGGTTTATTTTGAACTAAATACTTATCACCATGTTTCTGTATTATAGCTTTTCCTCTAAATGGATCTTGTTCATCATATTGAATTTTAAAAGCTTTTGCATAAGCTTCTTTGCTTTCACATATTTCTTTATATGATGGTATTTCTACATAATCATCATATATTTCTTCTTTAGTATCAGCAACATAGCAAGTTCCATTTATATGTCTTATATATTTAGGTTCAAATCCATCATTTAGTGCATTTGCAACTTCTACTATTTGTTTTTCACTCATTCCGTAAACTAGTAAGTCTGCTCCACTATCTATTAATATAGATTTTCTAACTCTATCGCTCCAATAATCATAATGAGCAAATCTTCTTAAACTAGCTTCAATACCACCTATTACTATATTTGCATCTTTATAGGCTTCTCTTATTTTATTACAGTAAACTATAACAGCTCTATCCGGTCTACATCCCATTTTTCCGCCTGGCGAATACATATCTTTATCTCTATGTTTTTTACTTACTGAGTAATGGTTTACCATAGAGTCCATATTTCCTGAGTTTACTAAGAATCCAAGTCTTGGTCTTCCTAACTTCATAAAATCGTCTGTAGTTTTCCAATCAGGTTGCGCTATTATACCTACTTTATATCCAGCATTTTCTAATACTCTAGATATTATTGCAGTTCCAAAACTGTGATGGTCAACATATGCATCTCCTGTAACTAGTACAAAATCAAGTTGCTCCCATCCTCTATCTATCATATCTTGCTTGCATATTGGTAAAAATTTATTTTCCATTATATCACCTGCTTATTTTATACTTTTATTGTATATATCCATTATTTTGTCTTATAAACTATAATTATATCATTAAAAGTCAATTCTTTTAATGGTAATTTAATAAATATTATAGCAATAATTAGAAAATTTCACTTCACATAAACTAATAGAATTTTTATATAAACCTATATCTAAATTTTAAACCTCTTGCTTCTCCTACATTATTAACAGAAATAAATCTCTCTATATCAATCATTTTGGTTAAATACTTTAATATAACAAAATTTACTTATCTTAAAATATATTATATTATTTTGTTAATATAATTATAAAAAATCTCCATCATTACATTTGATTATCTTTTAATCACTGTAATAATGGAGATTTTTTATCATCATATATAAATTATTTTTTATTTTATATTTAAAAATTCTAATATTTTATTTTCATCATAATTTATAACTAATTCCTTAGGAAAACCATTATCTTCTATTATTTTTTCTGCATATTCAAAGTTACCTACATCATAACATATATGAGCGTCACTACCCATTATTATATTAACCCCATACTCTTTACAATATTTAAGTAGTACTTTAACATTATCCCAAGCACCTTCTCTAAAAGTATTTGGCTTTAAAGATGAATTATTAACTTCAAAAGCAATATTTTTTTCTTTAGCCGCTTTTACTACCTTTTCATAGTCCACTGGGTATCTACTATCATCTAAATGAGCTACTATTTTAACTTTTTCATGGTCCATAGCCTTGATTACAGCATTTGTATTTTCTTCTTTAGTTCCTGCTGTAATACAAGGTGGATGTAAACTAACTAACATATAATTCATATGAACTACCATATCAGGCGTTACATCTATATTGCCATCATAATCTAATATATTTGCTTCAATTCCTTGAATAACTCTTACTCCGTCAATTTCCTTAGGTATAACATGAACATTTTGAAAATAATAAGCATGAGGAGATGCTGGCATATTAGGAGCATGTTCAGATAAACCTATATATTTAAGACCCGCTAACTTTGCAGCTTCTACATTCTCTTTAATAGTACTATATGCATGCCCACTAACAAGTGTATGCGTGTGTAAATCAATTAAAGCTTTCATATAACTGTCCTTTCTCTATAAATTAAGTACAAGATACATATTAAACATACCTTGTACTTATTATATTATTTTTGTAAATTTTTAAACTTATCTTTAAATAATTCTCCTAAACTACCTAAAGAATCTTCTGTTTCTAAGTATTCAGAATAATCTTCTTCAGGCTCTCTATTCGCTTCTTTTATAGATAAAACCATTCTTCTATTCTTAGGCTTAAACTCTATTACCATTGCATTAACTGTTTCACCTATATTAACTACACTGCTAACTTTTATAACTCTTTCTTCACTTAATTCAGATATAGGTAAGAATGCATCTACACCTTCTCTTATTTTAACTATTGCACCTTTTTCTATTATTCTAACAACTTCTCCACTTACTATATCGTCTAACTGAACATCTTGCTTTATTAGTTCCCAAGGATCATTGTTTATATCTTTTAAAGCCAATGCAAACTTTTTATTTTCTTTATCTATATCAAGTACATAAACTTGAACTTCTTGTCCTTCTGATAACATATCTTCTACAGATTCAACTTTTTCCCAAGATAAGTTATTTAAGTGAAGTAATCCTTCTATACCTCCGATATCAACAAAAGCTCCATAAGGCATTAATTTTGTAACCTTACCTTCTCTTTTTTGACCAACTTCTAAAGAATTAAATAATTCTTCTTTTTCTGCCTTTACCTTTGCTATATGAGCTTCCTTTTCAGCTTTTATTCTAGCTCTTTCAGCCTCTTTTTCAGCTTTTATTCTAGCTCTTCTTTCTTCTCTTTCTTTATCTAAACGTTCTTGTAATACTTCTCTATGTGTTGCAACTATTCTATTTTTCTTTGCATCTAATTCTTTTATGTATACTTCTAAATTTTTACCTACGTAATCATCTGTCTTCTCAACAAATTTAGTATCTAATTGAGATATAGGTATGAATAAAGTTTGTGTGTTGTGCTTAGCAAAAACTCCTCTTTCTATAGCTTTTTCTACTTGAACAGTTAATATTCTATGCTCATTAAAAGCTTTTTCTAAATCTGAGTAATCAGCTTTTTCATCTAATTGTAATTTTGATAAGTTTATTATTCCATCTTTTTGGTAAACTCTAGTTATAACAGCAGTTATTTCATCCCCTACTTTATATACATCACTAGCATATTTTCCTTTAGGTAAGTTTAATTCTTCATTTTTTATTACTCCATCAAATCCGTAGTTTAATTCTACAACTACTTCATCGTTAGTTATTTTAGATATTTTACCTGTTATAGTTTGACCAGCTTTAACTTGATTAAATTCTTGTTCTTGCTGTTCTAATAATTCTTGCATAGTTAAATTATTCGTCATAATTTATTAGTCCTTTCTTATTAATTCTTTTATGAATATTATACCATTATTATTTTATATTTTTTAACCTTTATCAAAATATTTTCAATTATAATATCACTTTAACTTCATCTTTAATTTCTATAGTATCACTAGTTACATTACAATCATATGCTAATATGTTAACACCATTACTTTTAGCATTTCTAAGTGCATCCCCTAACTCTTTGTGCATTTTATCATTAGGTGTAAAATATTTAACATCACTCATTTGCACTACAAAAATTATATATGATAAATATCCATCTTTTGAAGCTTTAATTAACTCATTAATATGTTTTACGCCTCTTTCAGTTTTTGCATCAGGAAACATAACTATATCATTTTCTTCTAGAGTAACACCCTTTACTTCTATAAAAACTTTCTTATTCTCCGTTTCTAGGTATATATCAAATCTAGAATTTTCATATGTTTTTTCTGGTTTTATATGTATAATTTCCTCATCAAGTCCTTGCAATACTATCTTATTATTTATTAACCCTTCATATACAACTTTATTTGGTACTTGTGAATCCATATTAATCAATCTGTCATTCTTTTGAACAGATATTAAAGAGTACTTTGTCTTTCTATTTGGATTATCACTTTCTTCTAGATACACTACGCAATTAGGTATTAATAACTCTTTACATTTTCCAGTGTTTTTAACATGTACTTTTTCTATATTATTATCTATTTCGCAATAAGATATAAATCTATTTGGTCTTTCTAAAAATTTTCCTTTAACAATATTTTTATATTTCATTTCCTTCTCCTTATAAAAATTCACTGAGCTTAAGCTATGTCTTATAAAAACACATCCTAATCTCCTTATACGTAAAAAACTCTTATGTATATTATATATCCATAAGAGTTTTTTCATTAACCTAATTTATACTTGGTTTTTCATTTTCAACAAATTTATTTTCATTTTTATCCATTACATTTAGTGTTTTCTTATAAAATACTGTAAAGCATATAGACGTAATTAATACTGCTGTAACATCTGCAACTGGTTCAGCTAAAAGTACTGCAAATAATTTCTCTTCCATTATAATAGGTAATATAAATATTAGTGGTACTAATAATATTATTTTTCTAAGTAATGCTAAAAATAAAGATATTTTTGCTTGACCTAGTGCCAAGAAGGTACTTTGACATGCAGCTTGTATTCCAAAAATAAAAATTCCTGCAAAATAAATTTTTATTGACCATGACGTTATTTCTAGTAATGATGGATCATTATTAAATATCTTTACTACCATTTCAGGCGCTATCATCAATATTAAACACATAAAAAATGTATATGATAAAGTTGCAAGTACTGTATATTTAAATGTCTTTTTTACTCTATCTATATTTTTTGCCCCATAATTATAACTAATTATTGGCTGTGCACCTTGAGTTAATCCATTAGCTGGAAGTAATATTATTTGCATTATACTACTCATTATAGTCATAGCTCCTACAGTTAAATCCCCACCATATTTTTGTAGTTGACTATTTAAGGAAACTAAAACTAAACTTTCAGTACTTTGCATTATAAAAGGAGCTATTCCTAATGCAAAAACTGGTTTCATAGTTTTTATATCTATTTTCAAATATTTTTTTCTTAGCTTAAGTATTGTTTTTTTACCTGTTAAAAATCTTAACACCCATATAGCTGATACAGCTTGAGCTACTATAGTTGCAACAGCAGCACCTTTAACTCCCATATTAAGTCCAAATATAAGTATAGGATCAAGAATTATATTTATTATTGCTCCTATAGTAACAGTCATCATTCCTATTTTTGCAAATCCTTGTGTATTTACAAATGGGTTCATTCCTAGTGCTATTTGCACAAATACAGTTCCTATAAGATATATACCTAAATAATCCGTAGCATATTTTATAGTACTTTCACTAGCTCCAAACTTCCATAATATAGGTTCCTTAAAAATCATAAATATAACAGTTAATATACCTGCTATAATCAATAATACAGAGAAACTATTAGTCATTATTTTTTCTGCTTTATTATTATCTTTTTCTCCCATCTTTATTGCTGCAAGTGGAGCTCCCCCCATTCCAACAAATGCAGCAAATGCAGACACTAGTAGTACTATTGGAAATGCTACTCCAATCCCTGCCATTGCAACATCACCATTTTGCATTCGTCCTATAAATATTCTATCAACTATATTATATAAAACATTTACTAATTGAGCTATTATTGACGGTGTTGCTAACTTTAGTAGAAGCCTTCCTATACTTTCTTTCCCTAAGTCTGTAGTCGAATTTGACATAATCTCACTTCCTCTTTTCTATCTATTATGTTTTATACCTTCAATATAATCTATATTAAATTTTAAATTATACAATACTTTAATTTAGTCTATCTATTTTAATATATTAGCTTCTCAATTAGAGATATAAGATTCTTTTCAAATTTAATATCATCATCTTTAGTTCTTTTTTTCGGACCTTTTGTTCTTTGCCCAGAATTTCTTATTTTTTTAGACAAGTGTCTTGTAAATAATAATTGGTCTATATTTTCATTAGAATATATCATGCCATTTTGATTTATTGGATAGCCACCTTTAGATAAAACCATCGCTGCAAGTCCATAATCCTGAGTTACAACGATATCACCTTTACTAACTTTATTAACTAATGCAAAATCAACCGAATCAGAGCCTTTTGATAATACTACTGTATCTACACCTACTTTATTAATTATATGAGATGTATCACACATTATTATAGTATTAATATTATATTTACGACCTAAATTAACTGTTATATCTACTACTGGGCAACCATCTGCATCTATTAAGATTTTCATATAATCTCCTTTTATATAATTTTATTACAATATAAAAAAGCTTTAATCATAAGATTAAAGCTACTTTACTGGAGGCGACATCCAGATTCGAACTGGAGATCAAGGAGTTGCAGTCCACTGCCTTACCACTTGGCTATGTCGCCATATCATTTATACTATTATTGTATATTTAGTACCCTATTTTTGCAATAACTTTTTTACTAAAGTTTATCTATCTAATCTTTATATTGTCCAATATTACTCTTATTTATAATATATTTCTAAATTTTATGATATAATATTTTAATAATTTTTAATCTATAATATAAAAAATAGATTTTTAAATAGAAAGTTGGGTGTATATATGTTTAAAGATAAAGATAGAAAAGAAATACTCGAATTATTTAAAGGATATAATTATCAATTAATTAACTTTAATAAAAATGATATCATAGCATTAGAATATGAACCTTGCAATAAAATTGGTTTAATTATTTCTGGAACTATTGATATCAAACGAATGTTAGCTAGTAATAATGCACTACACTTATCTTCTCTTACCTCTGGAAATTTATTTGGGGAAGTAATAGCTTTTTCTGATATAAATGTATATCCAGCAACAGTCATATCAACTACATCAAGTGAAATTTTATTTATAAATAAAGCCGATTTTATAAAATTTTGTACTGATAATACTAACTTTCTTAATTCCTTTTTAAATGACTTAACTAATAAAATAATTACTCTTAATAAGTCTATAACAACATTATCATTAACTAGTATACGTCAAAAAATTAGTAACTTTTTACTTAATGAATATAAAGTACAAGGAAGTGTATTTATAAAACTTAATATGACTAAACAAAAACTTTCTGAAATCTTAGGTGTTCCTAGGCCATCACTATCTAGAGAGCTTATAAATATGAAGGATTTAGGTATAATTGACTACTCTAGAGATTTTATAAAAATATTAAATAAAGAAGAGTTAGAAAACTTACTAACTCAATAAAACCACAAAGTAATAGTTATTACTTTGTGGTTTCTTTTATATTATCAAGATATTCAGATATAGTTATGTTTTTAAACTCTTCTTCGGTTTCAGATAAATTTGATACTGTAACTCCTAAAAGCCTTATTTTACCTTTGTTTTTTTCAAGATTCTTAACCAAGTTATACACACTAGTTCTAATATCTGCTGCTTTATAAATAGGATGTTCTAAGCTAATGCTTCTAGTTATCTTCGTAAAATCATCATATTTTACTTTTAAAGTTATTGTTTTTCCAACTTTATTTGAATATTGCAATCTATTAGATACATCTTCACAAATTTCACTAAGTATATCTAAAACTTCTTCATCATCTATATCCAAATTATTATTTAATGTAGTTTCAGCTCCTACCGATTTTCGTTCTCTATAAGGTTCAACTTCCCTATCATCAATACCTCTAGCTAACTGATAAAACATATATCCTCTATTTTTAAATATACTTTCTAACTTATCGATACTTAGCTGTCTTAAATCATATCCATTGTTTACTCCTAAATTACGAAGCTTTCGTTCTGTAACCTTGCCTATTCCATGAAATTTATTTATAGGCAACATATCTAAAAATTGTTGCTTATCTTCAGGAGTTATTACCTTCAATCCATTTGGTTTATTATAATCTGATGCTATTTTAGCTAAAAATTTATTATATGAAACTCCTGCTGATGATGTTAATCCCGTTTCTCTTAATATATCATTCTTTATCATTTTAGCAACTTGAGTTGCATATTTTATTCCTTTTTTATTGTTAGTAACATCTAGGTATGCTTCATCTAAAGATAATGGTTCAACTAAATCTGTATATCTATAAAAAATATCTCTTATTTGTTTTGATACTTTATGATATACGTCAAATCTTGGCCATATAAAATGTGCATAAGGGCATCTCTTATATGCAACATTAGAGGGCATAGCAGAATGAATTCCATACTTTCTAGCTTCATATGAACATGTTGCTACCACTCCTCTACTATGAGGATCGCCTCCAACTATTACAGGTTTACCCTTAAGTTTTTTATTGTCTCTTTGTTCTATAGATGCATAAAAAGCATCCATATCTATATGAATTATCTTTCGGATTTCTTCCATATGCATCATCCCTTCATAAAATAAATAAGCTTATTTTTAACATTTTTTAATTTTCTCTTGCAAAATATAGTAAAAACATTTAAAATAGATATTCCAAGGAACTAAGTTAATTAATTTCTTGATAACCGTATATTTATATTTATTTTTGATTATTATTTAATAAGAAAGACCATAATACCCCGTAGGTAATATGGTCTTATATTTTCTATTTTATTAATTAGCGTAATAAAGATTTTGTGATGGATATTCAGGATCACTTGTAACATCTATTCCAAGTTCTCTAAATGTTTGCTCATCATTCTTACTTAATATAGTAGTTGAGTGTGCTTGAGATCCTTTTAATAAAGGTAATTTGTCAAGTACAACTTGAGCTGTTGGATTTGTAACAGCACATATACTAAGCGCAGTCAATATTTCTTCACAACTTAACTCTGGATTTCTACTTCCTAATGTTTTAGTTTTTAAATTTACAATTGGTTCTAATATAGCTGGAGATATTAAGTGTAATTCATCATCTATATTAGCTAAAGTTTTTATAGCATTTAAAGTTGCTGCTGCAGTCGAGTTCATTAAATCAGACCCTTTACCTGTGATTATTCTTCCATCAGTTAATTCTATAGCTACTACTGGACATGCATCATTTTTGTCAGCAGTTTCTTTTAACTTATTGCTGTAATCTCTAGCTGGAATAACTACAGTTCTATCTTCAGGCTTTAAGTTAAGCTCTTCCATTATCATTTTTATTCTTTCATAAGCACCTTTATCAACTTGTCCTTTTTTATATTCACAAGCTGTTTTAAAGTATCTTCTTATTATTTCTTGTCTTGATGCTTCAGCTACAACTTCATCATCTATAATACCATATCCTACTCTATTAACACCCATATCAGTTGGTGATTGGTATATAGACTCTTTTCCAGTTATCTTTTCTATTATCTTTTTAAGAACTGGGAATAATTCTAAATCTCTATTGTAGTTAACTGCCATCTCTCCATATTTTTCAAGATGGAATGAATCTATCATATTTACATCTTTTAAATCAACTGTTGCAGCTTCATAAGCTATATTTAAAGGATGCTTTAAAGGTACGTTCCACACTGGGAATGTTTCAAATTTTGAATATCCAACAGCGTTACCTCTTTTATTCTCATGGTATAACTGGCTTAAACAAGTTCCTAATTTTCCACTATTTGGCCCTGGAGCCGTTACAACAACTATAGGCTTAGTAGTTTCTATATATGGATTTGCTCCATATCCTTCATCACTTACTATAGTATCAACATCTGTTGGGTAACCTTTAGTTGGAGCATGTTTGTATACCTTTATACCTCTACGTTCTAATTTATTTATAAAAACTGTTGTAGCAGGTTGTCCTTCGTATCTTGTTATTACAACGCTGTTTACATCTAATTCATAACTTCTTAAATCATCTATTAGCCTTAAAACTTCCATGTCATAAGTAATACCAAAATCGCCTCTTATCTTATTTCTTTCGATATCACCTGCATAAACACATATTACAACTTCTACCTTTTCTTTTATGTGTTGTAGAACTTTTATTTTTGCATTTTCATCGAATCCTGGTAAAACTCTCTTTGCATGTAAATCTCCAATTAGTTTACCACCAAACTCTAAGTAAAGCTTATCAAAGTTATTAACTCTTTCTAATATATACTTTGATTGCTCTTCTAGATATTTTTTATGATCGAATCCTATTTTCATACCTACACCTCACTAAATTATTTAATTTTGATAACCGTATATTTATATTTATTTATATTTATTTAGTGTAGTAATTTTATATCTTAGCTACACTTTAAGACTATATTATACATTTAAGTTGCTATTTTTTCAATATTAAATTATATTTATTTAAATACTTATTTAGTTTGTTAATTATGTATTTTTTTATAAAAATTTTATATTATATAAATATATTTTTTTAAGAATTCTATATAAAATAAGAATATATAATAAATATTATCATTCTCAAATTATTTCAAAGTATATTTTCAATAAATTTAAAATAGAGGTAATATAGTAACTAATGATACTATATTACCTCTATTGTATTATTTCATTAAAAAATTAAGGTGTTAGCATCCACATCCATCAAATAAATCTCCAGATGCACAAACTATTAATAATAATATTAAAAATGGTATCCAAGCACATATATCTATATCTGCCCAAACATCTTGAAATGCTAAGAATAAGAAGAATAATACTATTATCCACCAAGCTCCACCAAAGAATCCACATTCACCAAAAAATCTGTCTAACATATTGCTTCCCCCTGTTGTAATTAGTTTATAGAGTTTTTTTACTCTTAATCTATACTATGAGGGCTTATTCAATTTTGCCATTATTTTATTTAGGTTTATTTCGATACTAATCTACAGATTTAAATAAAGTTATCATTTAAGCTTTCTTTAATTATTTAACCTTTTTCTACCTTACCCTTACTAATATCTTTTCTTAAACCTCCATGATTATAGGAAATACACTTGGTCTTCTTTTTGTTTTATGATAAAGTAGTTGCTCTACAGACTTTCTCACACCACTTTTTAATACTTGCCATTCTATTATATTGTTCTCTAAGCAAATTTCTATTTCTTCTTTTGCTACGTCTTTTATCTTCTTTATAAGACCTTCAGATTCTCTTGCATATATAAAACCTCTTGTTATAATATCTGGTCCTGATACTATACTGTATGTTTCCTTATTTATAGCAACAACTATTGTAACCATACCATCTCTAGCTAAGTCTCTTCTATCTCTTAAAACTATATTACCCACATCTCCAACACCTATTCCATCTACAAATACAACGCCTGTATGTACTTTTTCAGTCGCTATAGCTTTATCTTGAGAAATTTCTAAAACTTGACCAGTTTCTAATGTAAATACATTTGATTTATCCATTCCTAATTTTAAAGCTAAATCACTATGATGTTTTAGATGTCTATACTCGCCATGTACAGGCATAAAATATTTAGGTTTTACTAATGTATGAATTAATTTCAATTCTTCTTTATATGCATGTCCTGATACATGTATATCTTCTAAATCTTCATATATTACTTCTACACCTTTTCTATATAGTTGATTTATTACTCTAGATACTAACTTGTCATTTCCTGGTATAGGTGATGCAGATATTATAAATAAATCATCTTGCTCTATAGATATATGTCTATGTGATCCATAAGCAATTCTAGACAATCCTGCCATAGGCTCTCCCTGACTACCAGTAGTTATTATTGTAATCTTATCACTTGGATATCTATTTAAATCTTCAATGCCTACAATACTTTCTTCCGGTATATGCAAATACCCAAGATCCATAGCAACATTTGATATATTTTCCATACTTCTTCCGCTAAAAACTATTTTTCTATTATACATCATAGATGCATCTGCTATTTGTTGCATTCTATGTATATTTGACGCAAATGTAGCTACAATAACTCTACCATTTGCATTAGATATTATTCTATTTAAAGTTTCCCCTATAATTTTTTCAGATAAAGAATGCCCTGCTCTTTCTACATTAGTACTATCTGCCATTAAAAGTAAAATACCTTCTTGTCCAAGTTGAGCTATTCTATTTAAATCCATAACTTTTCCATCTATAGGAGTATAGTCTATTTTAAAATCGCCTGTGTGTAAAACTATGCCTATAGGGGTATGTATAGCTAAAGCACATGATTCTGCTATACTATGAGTTACTCTTATAAATTCTATAATTAGTTTATTTAATTTAATTGATTCCCCTGGGCTTATAGGAATTAAATTAGTTTTAGATAACATATCATGTTCTTTTAATTTGCTTTCAACTAAGCCTATTGTAAGTTTAGTCCCATATACAGGCATATTTATTTGTTTTAATATATAAGGAATAGCTCCTATATGATCTTCATGGCCATGAGTCAAAAATAAACCTTTTACTTTATCTTTATTATCAAGTAAATATTTTATATCTGGTATCACCAAGTCTATACCATACATATCTTCATCTGGAAAAGATATTCCACAGTCAATTACTATTATTTCATCTTCATATTCTATAGCAGTTATATTCTTACCTATTTCTCCAAGTCCTCCTAATGGTATTATCCTTAAACTTTCTTTTCTCATATTCTCTACCTCGCACTCTATTATCTATATTAATTTTATATATTAAAATTAAATTCTTTTATCATCGTTCAATATATTTATCTAAAATTTTCATTACCTTATATTTTAGTTTTTCCTCAATGTTATATATTAATTCTTATTTTTATTTATATATTAAAGCAAACAAGTAAACTGAAAATTTAAGAATATTATTTTATCTTTTACAGAAACTACTACTGGAGGTGTTTTTATGGTTAATTTAAGTACAAAAGAAAGAATGTTATTAGAAGATGAAAAATCACATGAGCAACTATGCGTTGATAAGTACAATGAGTATTCAAATAAAGCACATTGTCCAGAACTAAAAAACTTATTTTCTCAACTTGCTCAAAAAGAACAACAACATCTAGACTCTATCAATCAATTGCTAAATGGAATAGTTCCAAATATAAATCAACAACCAGGAGGCCAACAAAATAATTCTAATCAACAGTTAGTAAATCAACAATTTATAAATCAATCTCATATAAATTTTGGAACTAACACTTATAACGAACATGATAAGATGCTTTGCAATGATTCACTATCTACTGAAAAATTTATATCTTCTACATATAATACAGCTATATTTGAATTTAGAGATAAAAATGTAAGACAAGTATTGAATCATATACAAAAAGAAGAACAAGAGCATGGAGAAAAAATTTATAATTACATGGCTAATCATGGTATGTATCAAGTTCAATAATATAAAATATTCATATAAAAGGTCTTTATTTAAATATATTTTTAAAGTGTACCCTTTGTCAAGGACAATTTAAAAAAAGGTATTTCTAAGAAACAAG
>ENA-OWPF01000219-OWPF01000219.1-human-gut-metagenome-genome-assembly--contig:-NODE-219-length-71376-cov-7.197333_pt1 | contig 71376 bp, 68 predicted proteins | sample MGYA00248261_ERZ651840 | MGnify/ENA primary metagenome ERZ651840 (study PRJEB26924, sample SAMEA4378268) | human gut metagenome | biome: human gut; feature: human-associated habitat; material: faeces... | reverse complement strand
TACACTCATACCACAGGCATAAAGACCTATTATTTTTTTATCTAGTTCATTACATACAGTTTCATACTTTTTAACAACCTTCGGTTCAAATTGTGCTTTTCTATCTCTTGGTATATCTAGGCCAACTTCACCAAAACTACTTTCAATAGTCTTAGAACTATATCCATTCCTATAGTTTGGATTAGCTTCATTACTTCTTTCATGTCTTTCTCTTCCCAGATGTTCTTCCATTTCTGCTTCTAGCAATTGTTGGATAATATCTTTGAACAGCTTTTGCATTAATCCATTTTTACCAACTACATCTTCCATGGTTTTACATTTTCTTACTTCAGCTTGGTAGTCTAAATCTGGAATAATTATTTCTCTTTGATCTTTCATTTCTTTACCTCCAAAAGTTTAATATGAATATTATTCCAAACTTACCAATTTTACATTCAAAAAAGACTGTAGGTAAGTTTGTATTTACACAAAACTACCTACAGTCCCCTTAGAAATTTTAGCAGGATTATTTGCTTGTTATACAGTTTTTATAATTACAATTTCTAAAGTGATACTCTTTTAGAAATTTACTTATTTTTTAGTATAAAGAACTTTAGAGTCTTAAAAATGATATTTTTAAATATTTTATAGAGACACAGCTAAAACTAAATTAATTCTTAAAGATTAGATTTTATATAATTCATTAATATATCTTAGAAATTTAGGTATATATAATATTTAGTTAATATTTACAAAAAAATATAAAATATCATATTTATATATATTTTTTTACTCTAAAATTATCACTAATTATATAAATTTTAATACTATAAATTAAGAATTGTAAATTATTAATGCAATTTTTAAGCAATACATTAATATAATTAATAATTTTGGAGGTATTAAATTGAGTAAAATAAAAAATAAAAAACAAGAAAATAATAGCTTAGAGTATCTTAATGAATTAGTTCAAAAACTTTCAAATAAAGAAATTGAAATATCTCAAAATCATGAACAAATAGCAGATTTAGAAAAGCAAGCTATTGCTGTACATGAAAAAGGGGAAGTATTACGTAAAGAGGCTAAAGAATTAGTATCTCAAGTACAATCATGGCTAAAAGAATATGGAGAAGGATATAATTTAAACTATAAAGGGGAGAAGTGTGTAGAAATAGAAAAACAAGTTAAAGATATACAAAGATCTATAGAAAGGGCAGAAGAACGTTCATTAGATGCAAGTGACAAAGCTCTTAAAAAAGTAGAAAAGGCAAAAAGGTTAACTAATGAATATAATGGACTAAAAGGAGAATATATGAAGTATATACATGAAAAGGATGTAGAACCAGAGCCTGAGAATGTTGAAGATAAAGAAGATGTAGTTGAAGAAGAGGAAAAAGAAGAAAAAGAAGAAGAGTAATTAAATAATTATAAGTTAAAGCTAGTTTATTAAACTCGCTTTAACTTTTTATAAAGTTGCAAAAACATTTAAGAACACAATTAATTAATGCTTTAATGAAATAGTAATTAAATTTTAGGCTATAATGTCATATAATCTTGGTGTATAATATATAAAATCTTAAATATTATGAAAAGGAAAACTTTAATATGATAATTGATATAACACAAACAACTAAAATAGGAAGAGTTTATAGAGCGGGATCAGAACCATTAAAAGTAGAAAAGGTAACTAGATACTCAAAAAGTGGAAGTGAATACACTACAACATCATTTTCTTGTGATGTTCATAATATGGGGACACATATAGATGTAATGAATCCAGATGTGGTAATAGAAAATGAAAGACTAATAGGTGAGGGGATAAAGTTTGATGTTTCACATATACCAAACAAAGTAATAAAATTAAAAGACTTAGATCTTTCTCTTATAAAAGAAGGGGTATATGTATTTTTTCAAACAAACTGGGATCAATACTTTGAAGATGAAGAAAAATACAACAATCATCCAGAAATATCCATAGAGGTTATAAAATACCTAGTAGATAAAAATGTTAATATGATAGGAATAGATACTTTAGGTCTAGGAGTTAGCAAAAATCATGGAATTATAGATAAATACCTTGGTGATCATAAAATGTATGCCATAGAAAACTTATGTAATTTAAAGGATATTCCAAATAAAAACTTTAAGGTATATTGCTTACCTATGAAAATAGAAGGATTAGATGGGTATCCAACTAGGATACTAGTAGAGTTTTAATTATGATAAAAGAACGCAGACGTATAATTATAGATTTTGAAGTACTATCAAAAGTAAACTTCTGGATATGTTGTATGAAAGACTATAAAACTCAAAAAGAACATACCATAATTAATGATAGAGAAGAATTACTACGAGTTTTTAATAAAAATAAAGATTCAGTATGGGTAGGTTATAACATAAGAGGATATGATCAATGGATACTAAAAGCAATAGTTGCAGGAATTGATCCATGTAAAGTATCTGATATGCTTATAGAACATAAGGTATCAGGTTGGAAGATAGATAGAAAACTACATAAGATACCACTATATATATTTGAAATAAGTGATACATATAGAAGTTTAAAAGAATTAGAATTATTTATGGGGGAAGATATAAGAGAAAGTACTGTAGACTTTAACTTAAATAGATATCCAAATAACAAAGAAATAGATGAGCTTGTATCATATTGTATGCATGATGTTAAAATGACATTTAAAGTGTTTGAGCAAGTATATTATAGATATGAAGCGCAAATAGGACTTATTGAATATTTTAATTTAGATAGTTCTATGATAAATAAAACAGAATCTCAACTAAGCTCATACATATTACAAGCGAAAAAGCCAAACTATGAAAGAAATGATACAAAAGATTTTAGAATAATAGACACTTTAAATCTTAATAAGTATAAATATATAAAAAATTGGTATGAAGATTATAACAATAGAGACTTTAAAAAATATTTAAGAGTAAATGTATATGGAATAGAAACTGACTTTGGTTGGGGAGGATTACATTCAGCTAGAAAAAAATATGAAGCACATGACTTTATAGTAAATTCAGATGTTAGTTCTTTCTATCCATCTATAATGATAGAATATGGACTATTAAGTAGAAATGTAAAAAAGCCAGAGAAATACAAAGAAATTAGAGATACTCGAATTAAGTTTAAAAAAGAAAATAATCCAATAGAAAAATCTCTAAAAATAGTATTAAATAGTGCATATGGAGCATGCCTAGATGTAAATAATGAGCTATATGACCCACAACAAGGTACAGCAATCTGTGTAAATGGACAATTATTGTTACTAGATTTAATAGAAAAAGTAGAGCTTGAGTTTGGAGATAAGGCTATATTTATACAAGGTAATACTGATGGTGTTATGTTTAAGTTTAATTCTAAAGAAGATGTAGATAGATATTTAGAGATTTGTAGTAATTGGTGTAAAAGAACGGGTATGGAGTTAGAGCACGATTTTATTAAGAAAATAATTCAAAAAGATGTAAACAACTATATTTATATAAAAGAAGATGGTCAAATAAAAAGTAAGGGAGCTTATGTTAAAAAACTAAGCATAATAGATAACGATTTACCTATAGTTAATAAAGCTATTAAAGAAAAATTAATAAATAATATAGATATAGAGACAACAATAAACAATGCTACAGATCTTATAGATTTTCAAAAGTGTGTAAAAGTAACCGGTAAATATAGCCACGTTGTATATGGTAAAGATAATATAGACTTAAAAGTACTTAGAGTATTTGCAAGTAAATCTATACTTGATAGTGCTATTATGAAAGTAAAACCAGATGGAAAGTTAGAAAAGATTAGTTATACACCAGATAGAGCTTTTATTGATAATGGAAATATTATAGGTAAAAAAGTACCTGATTATTTAGATAGAAATTGGTATATAAATTTAGCTAAAGAAAGACTTGATAGTTTTATACCTGAAGATACTTTTACATTATTTGATTATTTAGATATTTTATAATGCATAAATAATAAAAAACTGAGAAGGATATTAAATTAATAGTTTTCTAATAGTATAAGAAATCTTATATATGAATAAGCTATAAAATAGAATGAGTGCAATAAAAAAAGCAATGAAATTTACAATAATTATATTTCTCATAAAGCATAAATTTACCTCATAATATATGCATAGGGTGAATTTATATGAAATATTATATAAAGGTTGAAAAAGATGTAAAAATATTAGTAGAAGATATAAATTTTGATTTAGGAAATCCTATAATGTTTGTTCATGGATGGCCATTAAATCACAATATGTATGAATATATAATAGAATATTTTGCAAGTAGAGGACATAGATGTATAGCAATAGATCTTAGAGGTTATGGTAATTCAGATAAACCCTACACAGGGTATGATTATGATAGAATGGCAATGGATATAAAACTTGTAATTGATGCACTTAAATTAAGTGATATTACTTTAGTAGGCCACTCTATGGGTGGTGCAATTTGCTTAAGATATATGTCTAAATTTAATGAAGATAAAGTATCAAGGCTTTGCTTACTCAGTGCTGTAGCACCAAAGTGGGTTCAATCATCCAATTGGCCATATGGATATACTGTAGATGAAGTAAATAAACTTATAGATAGTTTTAAGAGTGATAAACCTAAAGCAATAATAGACACATCAGAATCATTTTTTATAAATTTACTAGCCAAGGTATATTAGATTGGTTCTTTAATATGTGTTTAATGGCACCCTTATGGTCAACTGTTAACTCTTTACGTGCACTTAGAGATGAGGATGTATTTAATGATTTAACTAATATAAAAATACCTACATTAATATTACATGGTGTACATGATACTATATGTCCTTATCCCTTTGCTGAATATATGAATAGAACAATAAAAAATTCTGTTTTAACCCCTTTAACAGATGGAGGACATGGTGCATTCTATGAATGTAAAGATGAAATAAATAAATCACTTGAAGCGTTTATATATAATTACTTACAGTAAATATAATTACAACCAATGATAAGTTTAAATTTTTGATTATATATAAGTTTTAATTAAAATACTTCATTAATTAAAACTACTAAGTTGTATTTTCTAAAAGTACCATAGATAATACAACGCATTTTATAATGTAGAATTATTATTAGAACATATATATTATAAACCAATTAATAGAAAGAAATTAAATATATCGCACAAGAGATATAGCTATTTTTATTTCAAATTTATCGCATAACTATCTAATATAGCATTTTACAAAATAAATAAAAATACAAACGTAGACTAAAAATAATTGTGCTATACTTATTAGTAAGTAGTTATTAGACTCAAAACAAGAATTAAATGGGGGTATCATATGAACAATCAAGGGGAAAAACAACAAAATTCAAAAGACACATCTAGTGTAGTGGTAGAAAAACTATTAAGCTCTAGATCACTAATCATTTCGGGAGAGATAAATCAAGAGTTAGCTGAAAAAGTAGCAACACAACTATTAATCTTACAAGAAATGGGAGATGAACCAATAAAACTATTTATCAATAGTCAAGGTGGTCATGTAGAAGCAGGAGATACTATACATGATATGATTAAATTTATAAAACCTCGTGTTATTATAATAGGTACTGGATGGGTTGCAAGTGCAGGAATAACTATATATCTTGCTGCTGATAAAGAAGATAGATATTCATTGCCAAATACTAGATACATGATACATCAGCCACTAGGTGGATGTAGAGGGCAAGCAACAGATATAAATATAGAGGCAAAAGAAATAGTAAGAGTTCGTAAAAGAATTAATAATATAATAAGTAATGCTACAGGTCAGCCACTAGAGAAGGTTGAAAAAGATACAGATAGAAACTACTGGTTAAATGCAGAAGAAGCAGTTGATTATGGTATAGTAAACAAAATTATAACAAGCTATGATGAACTACCTAATTTATAATATCAATGTAGTATAGAAAAAATACTTTAAATAAAGATTATAATTAAAATTTATATAAATAAGATAAAGCCTTGCAATCATTTAGTTTTTAATGATTTAAGGCTTTTTATTATAAAATTATTTAATACATTAAAGTAAAATTAATAACTATGTAACAATTTTTAGTTAGGTTGTATTTTATGTTAATATATAGTCTTTTTACAAGTGGATAAAAATAATTTCATAAAGTTTATGTATTAATTATTATGGTATAATACTAAAAGCGAAAAAATAAAACAACTAAGGAGAATTTATGGACAAAAATAAAATGAAAAAGATATTGTTTATAAACTTTATAACAATGGCAACATTTAATATGGCACATCCAGTAACACCATCGCTTATAAATGCACTAAGTATGCCAACATATATGTTTGGTGTATTATATTCAACAATGTCAATAGCTCACTTTGTAATGTCTCCTATATGGGGTTCAATGTCTGACCAAAAAGGGAGAAAAAGATTTTTAGTTATAGGTGTAATTGGTTATGGTCTTAGCCAACTAGGGTTTGGATTTATAGAAAGTACACCTTTAATACTTTTATTTAGAATAACAGGTGGTGCTATGTCAGTAGCATTTATAACTACATGTATAGCATATGTAAGTGACATATCTTCAAAAGAAGAAAGAACAAAGTATATGTCATATCATACAGCCACAACATCTATAGCTAGTTCTGCAGGAGCTTTAATAGGTGGATTTTGTGGCGGATATGGATATAAAGTAGCATTTTTAACTCAGTTTATACTATGTTTAGTAGTTGCAGGTATTATCTACTTTATAGTAGATGAAACTGTAGAGAAAAAACAAGGTAAGATAGAAGTTTATACAAAGCATCTTAAAAAAGGAAATAAAACTACTAAATTAAATCCTATACTAAGTACAATGATGATAGTTATGACTTTAGTAACTATAGCAACGACTTCTTATAATTCTACAATAAATTATTATTTAGAATCAGTTCTTAATATGCCAACAATGGTAAATGGTATAGTTATGGCTGTTGCAGGGTTTATAGCATTAATTATGAATCTATGGATAAACCCTTATTTAAGTAAAAAGTTTAATGAAAAATATACATTAGTAGTTGCTTGTGTAGTATCAGGTGTAAGTATGTTAGTAGCTTCATTATTTAATAACATAATGCTTAGCTTTATGTTTATAATGATATTTGTTGGAAGTAGTGCTTTAGTTACTCCAATACAACAAAGTATAGTATCAAAACTTGCTAAGGATAATTATGGAGAAATAATGGGAATACAAGGGTCTTACAAGGCTATCGGTATGATTGTAGGATCTTTAGCTTCTGGATTTATATTTGATATAGGAAATAAATTACCATTTATATTAAGTGGAATATGTTGCTTAATAGTATGTATCTTGGTATCTAGAATTTCTTTAAAGGAAAAAGCTGAAACGATTAGTGTATAAGTGAAAGGGACTGCCTCAAAATAGAGGTCAGTCTCTTTTATTTTAACCATAAGTATAAATTCACGACGTAAGGGTTAATTATAATAACTTAGATGTACCTATATAGTAAATATAATGACTATTTTGTAACATTTTTGAAACAAATAGCATGTATAATAGAATTATAGCAAACATCATAGGAGGAAGGCAGAATATGAAAATTAAAACCTTTATAATTAGCGCTATAACCCTATTTATATCACTGTACTTAATAATTGGATATCACTCTTTAAAACATATAGATAAAAATAGAATAGATGTAAGTAAGTATATAACACTTGTTGATGAAGTAAGTGAAAATAAAGTACAGGTAAATTGGAAATATGTAGTTTCAATTATAGCAGTGGAAAATAAAAATAAAATAAAGAATATATCAGATGATAAAATAAAGAATACAGCTAATTTATTTATAGAAAAATCAGATAATGGTTATAAGTTAAATAGTTTAGATAATGTATTAAATAAATTAAATTTTACTGACAAAGAAAAAGAAAGAGTAAATGATTATATAGACCAATTAAAATACTTTGGATTAACCCCTTATAGATTAAAAGAAGATAGTAAATACACTAAATTTATAGAAGAAATAAAAGATGAAGCCATTAAAAATTATAAAGAATATAAAATATTACCATCAATAACAATAGCTCAAGCAATTTTAGAATCGAGCTGGGGAGAATCAGATTTAGCTCAAATATATAATAATCTATTTGGAATTAAAGCAGATTCAAGTTGGAAAGGTGAGTATGTTACATTAGAAACATTTGAGTTTTATGATACAAAAATAGAAGATAAATTTAGAGTATATAGTAATAAAAATCAATCTATAAAAGACCATGCAAAATTTTTAGTAGATAATCAAAGATATAAAAAATATGGGGTATTTGAAGCAAAGACATATATAGAACAAGCATATGCTTTACAAAATGCAGGTTATAGTACAGCAGAAGATAACAGTGGACAAAAACGATATGCAAAAGATTTAATAGAGCTAATACGCCAATACAATCTTCAATTAATTGATAGTGAAATAAAGATAAGTGATTAATATATAATGTCTTAATAAAAGGTTAATATATATAAAGTGATATAATTTATTAAATAATTGTTTAATAAATGTTATAAAAGGTATTTATAATACTAAATAAGTTAATATTACACGTAGATGAAGGAGAACGTAAGGGTGAGATATTTTATTGTTCAAGGCAAAATAAAAAATCAAGATAAAATGAACGATAGTATAATGAAAGAACATATGGCTTATTCTCAAAAAGCAATGGATAATGGGTTAATATTAATGTCTGGACTTAAATCTGATATAAGTGGTGGAGTATTTATTATGAAAGCAGAGTCTATTGAAAAAGTAGAAATCTACCTATCTAATGAACCACTTAAAGTTAATGATATACAAGACTATAGTATATTAGAGTTTTTACCACACTATTTTAACCAATCACCAAATGAATGGTTTAACAAATAATTTAAAAGAGTGATTTATATTTCTAAAATTAATTATTTTTATATTAATCTATTATGTACAAAAGAGGCTATATCAAAATGGATAAGCCTCTTTTTTGTGAAAAAATATATTTAAAAAGAGTTGCAATGTTGTAACAAAAGTTGTAATATATGAGTATAAATAATATATGAACAATTATTCATATATATAAATATTCATATATTTATATAGGAGGAACTTATGAAAGATATAGAAGTATGTTGCAGTAATGAATTACATGAAGATATAGTTGATTCTGTAAGAGCTAAAATGCCAGATACAGAAATGTTATATGAATTAGCGGAACTATTTAAAGTATTTGGAGACACAACAAGAGTAAGAATATTATACGCACTATCAGCACAAGAGATGTGTGTATGTGATATAGCAGATCTATTAGATATGACTCATTCGTCAATATCACATCAGCTTAGAGTTTTAAAACAAGCTAGGTTAGTAAAATTTAGAAAAGAAGGAAAAACTGTATTTTACTCTCTAGATGATTGCCATATAAGTCAAATATTTAGTTGTGGGCTTGAACATATAGAAGAAAGATATAAAAGATAGGAGATGAGTTTGTGGGAGAGTGTAGTATGAGTAAAAAAGAGATAATACTAGGAGGCTTAGACTGTGCTCATTGTGCAGAAGTAATTAATGACAAGGTATCTAAATTAGAAGAAATAGAATCTTGTAATTTAAACTTTATAAATAAAAAACTGACTATCGAAATAGCTTGTGATTTAGAAATAGATAAAGATGATGTTGTATCAGAAGTTATAGATATAATAAATGATACAGAGCCAGGACTTGATATAAAAGTATTAAGAAATGAAAACACAAATAATAAAAAAGTTGAAATCACATTAGGTGGATTAAATTGTGCTCATTGTTCAGAAGAAATAGGCAATAAAGTATCGAAATTAGATAATATAGTACAGTCTAATTTAAACTTTATAAGTAAAAAGCTTACCGTTGAAGTAGCTAAAAACGTAGATGAAAAATTAGTTATAGAAGAAATTATAGATATAATAAATGATACAGAACCAGGACTTGATATAAAAGTTAATTTTTTAGATACAAAGAAAGAAAACAAAGTAGAAGCTATTGAAGAAGTTGAACCTTCAAACAAACGTGATTTAATAAAATTAATTATAGGTAGTATAATGTATATCTTTGGAATTTTCCAAACTGCAACTGGATTTGAAAGTAAGTTTGTTAATATACTATTTTTAATAGTTTATTTAATAGTAGGTTATGATGTATTATTAAAAGCCTTAAAAAATGCATCAAAAGGTAGAGTATTTGATGAAAACTTCTTAATGTCTATAGCAACAGTAGGAGCTGTTATAATAGGAGAAGTACCAGAAGCAGTAGGAGTTATGCTTTTTTATAAAATAGGTGAATATTTACAAAGTATAGCAGTAGGAAAATCTAGAAAATCAATAACTTCACTTATGCAAATAAGACCAGATTCTGCTAACTTAAAAGTTGGATCAGAAATAAAAGTAGTTTCTCCAGAAGAAGTAAGTATTGGAGATATAATAGTTGTAAAGCCAGGTGAAAAAATACCTTTAGATGGAGTAGTAGTAGATGGTTTTTCAATGGTTGATACATCAGCACTTACAGGAGAATCAGTTCTTAGAGAAATAGGTGTAGGAGAGTCTGCATTATCAGGATTTATAAATAAAAATGCACTATTAACAATTGAAGTAACTAAAGAATTTGGAGAATCAACAGTTTCAAAAATACTTGATTTAGTTGAAAATGCAAGTAGCAAAAAATCTAAAACAGAAAACTTTATAAGTAAGTTTGCAAAATACTATACACCATTTGTATTAATTTCTGCTATGGTAATAGCATTTATACCACCACTAGTAGTACCTAATGCTGAATTTTTAGATTGGTTTTATAGAGGACTAGTATTTTTAGTTGTTTCTTGTCCTTGTGCTTTAGTTTTATCAATACCATTATCATTCTTTAGTGGAATTGGTAACTCATCTAAACATGGGATATTAATAAAGGGAAGTAACTATTTAGAAGCACTTAAAAATGTAGATACAGTAGTATTTGATAAAACTGGTACACTTACAAAAGGTGTATTTAAAGTAACAAAAGTATTGCCTGTTGGAATAAGTGAAAAAGAGTTAATAGAATATGCTGCATATGCAGAAGTAAATTCAAACCATCCAATAGCAAAATCTATAGTAAATTACTATAAAGAAAGTATAGACTTAGAAAAAATAACATACTTTGAAGAAATAGCAGCACATGGTATAAAAGTAAAATATAATGATTTACACATATTAGCTGGTAATGATAAGTTAATGAGGAGTGAAAATATATTATATTTCAAAACTGATGATATAGGAACAGTAGTTTATATAGCAGTTAATGGAGCTTATAGAGGATATATAGTAATATCTGATGAAATAAAAGAAGATAGTAAAGAAGCTATAAAAAACTTAAAATTAAGTGGCGTTAAAGAAGTTGTAATGTTAACGGGAGACAATGAAAAGGTAGCAAATAAAATTGCTAAGGAGCTAGGAATAGATAAAGTTTATTCAAACTTATTACCTAATGAAAAAGTTGATAGATTAGAAGAAATATTTAAAGAAAAATTACCAAAAGAAAAAGTTGCATTTGTTGGAGATGGTATAAATGATGCTCCAGTACTTGCAAGAGCAGATGTTGGTATAGCAATGGGAGCGTTAGGATCAGATGCAGCAATAGAGGCAGCTGATGTAGTTTTAATGACTGATGAACCAAGTAAAATTGCTAAAGCAATAGAAATATCAAGAAAGACAAATAAAATAGTATGGCAAAATATTGTATTTGCATTAGGTGTTAAGGCTATAGTATTAATACTAAGTGCAGGTGGAGTAGCTACTATGTGGGAAGCAATATTTGCAGATGTAGGAGTTGCTTTAATAGCAGTATTAAATGCAATGAGAGTTATGAAATAAATAAAAGCTATGTAAAATAAAGTGTGTATTTTCTAAAAAAATTATGATAATTAGTATATCTAATGTCATAATATAGAATAAGATACACACTTTTTTGTGAATTAAATCTTAAAATTAGATAAAATATTTTGTTTAGTTTTTTGAATATGATAAAATATTAATGGAAAATATTTGTAAATATATTACGATGAAACTAAAGTAGCTTGAAAGGAATATACTATGAAAAAGATTTTCAAAGTAATATCTATATTATTATTAGTTATTATGTCTATTACAGTGTTACTCTATGTAAGATACTTTTCGTAATTATTCATAGCAACCATTAGGTTTACGCCGATTATTCCACCATTAGAAATTTCTCTTGCTTTTGATATATGCTTTCTTAAAGATCTTAAGTTAGCATTTAAATTATTTGTTTCAAAATCAGGTTCATCATAACCTATTTGAGCGCCTGAAATTATACCAATTCCTCCAGATTTTGCAACACTTCCAGCTAAATTAGAACGAGAAACTCCAACGCCCATCCCCCCTTGTATTATAGGTACATTTGCAACTAAATCTCCAATAACTAAATTTTTGATAAAAATCATCCCCTTATTAAAAAATTTTTAAAATATAGTACTAAAAAATTTACTTTTAAAAAACATCATACAGAGAATATTTTAATCATAGATATAAAAATTAATAGCTATGATTATCGTTGTTATATAAAATACTTAACAAATATATTGATTAGATAAAGTAAATTTTTTTGTATGAAAAGTATTGTAAAATAAAAAAAGTATTAAGTAAAGCAAAAATTTTTACAATCAAAATAAATATGATTTTTAAAAAAATATGTACAGTTAGAATGTTGATATTAAGCCAAAGTAGTCTTAATAGTATTATATCGGTTGTTCAGCTGATTGGTAGTGATTGGAAAATGAATTTAAAAAAAGTGATTGACTTTTTGGTTTGAATCTAATATATTTTGAGTATCAAAACAAATCTTTGGCAATAAAGATATTTGTAAGAGATAAGGAGAAAAGTATGGAAGGGATAATCATAAAGGGTATAGGTGCTTACACTCCATCTAAGATTGTTACTAATGATGATTTAAGTAAAATTGTAGAAACAAGTGATGAGTGGATAAGATCTAGAACTGGAATAAAAGAAAGACGAATATCTCAAGGTGAAGATACCTCATATATGGGAATTAAGGCAAGTGAAAAAGCTATTGAATTAGCTAATTTACAAAGAGAAGATATAGATTTAATAGTCTTTTCTACTTGTACACCAGATATGTTTATACCATCGAGTGCTTGTATAGTACAAAAAGAAATGGGGTTAAAAAATGCAGTAGCTTTTGATTTAAATGCAGCTTGTTCAGGTTTTGTATATGGTATAGATGTGGCAAGGAGCTTAATGAAAACTAATAATTATAAAAATGCACTTGTTATAGGTAGTGAGAATTTATCAAAAGTAATTAACTGGGAAGATAGAAAAACTTGTGTACTATTTGCTGATAGTGCGGCAGCAGTAGTTTTATCTAAAAGTGAAAGTGAAGGAATAATAGATTCTATATGTAAATCCTATGGCGATAATGGCGAATTTTTAAGCATAGGAGGCAGAGAAATAAAAAATCCATTTATGGACGAAAGTATTTCAAAATATCAATATTTAGATATGGATGGTTCAGAAATATTTAAATTTGCAACGTCATCAGTTACATCTTCTATAAAAGATATACTACAAAAAAATAATATGACAATTGATGATATAGACTATATAGTTCCACATCAAGCAAATGTAAGAATAATAGAGTATGTTGCAAAAAAATTAAAAACTTCTATGGATAAGTTTTATATGAATATTGATACATATGGAAATACATCATCTGCATCAATACCACTTGCATTAAATGAAATGTATAATAAGGGTATTTTACAAAAAGGACAAAACTTATTATTAGTAGGTTTTGGTGGAGGACTTACATATGGTTCATGCCTTATAAAATGGAGTATATAAAGTTAATTTAAATTAAGTTAAAATACGGTAAATTTTAATACCGTTAAAATATAAACCCAGGTTCTGGGCAAATAAAACAGTAAATTAAAAAAATTTGGAGGAAAAGAAAATGATATTAAACAAAGTTAAAGAAATAATGATGGAGAACTTATCAATAGAGGAGGAAAGTATAACTTTAGAAAGTACATTCGAATCTTTAGAAATAGATTCATTAGATGTATTCCAATTAGTTATGGAAGTAGAAGAAGCTTTTGAAATACAAATAGAGAACCCAGAAAATATGAAAACTATAAAGGATTTAGTAAACTACATAGAAGAAAAAACTAAAGTAAATGCTTAATTTATAGGAGGATATATGAAATATTCAAAAATAAGTCAATTACTGAATATAAAATATCCTATATTCCAAGGAGGTATGGCATGGATTGCCGATGCCTCCTTGGCAGCAGCAGTAAGTGAAGCTGGAGGATTAGGTATTATATCAGGTGTAGGACAGACAGAGTATGTAAGAGAACAAATAAAAAAAGCTAAAGCATTAACTGATAAACCTTTTGGTGTAAACATAATGTTAATGGCACCAAATGTTGATGAAATAGCAAGTTTAATTGTTGAAGAACAAGTAGCTGTAGTTACAACTGGTGCGGGAAGTCCAGGAAAATATATAGAAACTTGGAAAGAAAATAACATAAAAGTAATTCCGGTAGTACCATCTGTTGCAATAGCAAGACGTATGGAAAAGTTAGGTGCAGATGCTGTTATTGTTGAAGGAATGGAAGCAGGAGGACACATAGGTCAATTAACAACAATGGCTTTAGTTCCACAGGTAGCTGATGCAGTGGATATTCCTGTAATAGCTGCTGGTGGAATAGGTGATGGAAGAGGCATAGCAGCAACTTTTATGTTAGGAGCTCAAGGAGTACAAATAGGTACTAAGTTTTTAGTAGCTAAAGAATGTAATATCCATCAAAACTACAAAGATAAAGTTATAAAGGCTAAGGATATAGATACAGAAATAACAGGCACATCAACAGGACACCCAATAAGATCTCTAAGAAATAAATTTACAAGACAATATATAAAATTAGAAAAAGAAAATCTAGGTAGTGAAAAATTAGAAGAGTTAGCGAGAGGCTCTTTAAGAAAGGCAGCTAAAGATGGAGATGTGGAAAATGGATCTCTTATGGCAGGACAAATAGCTGGTATGGTAAGCAAAGAGCAAAGTTGTGAAGAAATTATACAAGAGTTAGTTAGTAAATATGAAGAATCCATAGGTATTTGTAGGAGGGCTTATGAGTAAGAAGGTTGCTTTTTTATTTCCTGGTCAAGGAGCGCAATACATAAACATGGGAAAAAGCTTGTATGAAAATATAAATGAGTGCAAAGAGATATTTGATAAAGGCGAAGAAATACTAGAAATGCCAATTAAAGATATTATATTTGATGGAAGTGAAGAAACTTTAAAATCAACTAAATATAATCAACCTGCAATACTTTTAACATCACTTGCTTGCCAAAAGGCATTAGAACTTGAAGGAATAGAGGCTGATTATGTAGCAGGATTGTCATTAGGAGAATATAGCGGTCTTGTATATTCTGGAATCGTTTCATTTGAAGATGGAGTAAAGCTAGTAAAAACTAGAGCTACTATAATGGATGAAGGAATAGAAGAAGGCGTAGGATCTATGGCAGCAGTTATGAAGTTAAGTAAAGAAAAAGTAGATACTTTACTTAAAGAAGCATCTAAATTTGGAGTTGTAGAAGCTGCAAATTACAACTGCCCAGGTCAAGTTGTTATAACTGGAGAAGTTGATGCAATAAGGGAAAGTGTATCAATTGCAAAAGCTTTAGGAGGATTATGTATACCACTTAAAGTTAGTGGACCATTTCATAGCTCACTATATGAAGAAGCAAGCTTTAAATACTATGAAAGTATAAAAGATGTTGAAATAAATGAACCTAAAAAAGTAATGTACTCAAATGTATTAGGTAAACCATACTCAAAACAAGATGATATAAGAGATTTACTTAGAAAGCAAATAATGTCACCTGTATTATTTGAAGATAGCATAAACCATATGTTAGATCAGGGTATAGATACTTTTATTGAACTAGGCCCAGGAAAGACTTTATCTGGATTTGTTAAAAAGATAGATAAAAAAGCTAATGTTTATAATATAGAGGATTTAGATACTTTAAAATCTACAGTTGAAAAAATAAAATCAGAAGGCGAAATTTTATAAAGGCCATGGAGGAAAATATGTTAAAAGGAAAATGTGCAGTAATAACAGGGTCAACTAGAGGGATAGGAAAGTCTATAGCTATAAAATATGCAAGTTTAGGATGTAATATAGTTATAAACTATAAAAGCGAAAATGATGAAGTTAATGCCCGTGAGTTAAGTGACGAAATATGCAAGTTAGGCGTTGATACTTTGATAGTCAAAGCAAATGTAGGAGATTTTGAAGAAGCTAAAAACCTAGTAGAAAAAGCTAAAGAAAAATTTGGAAAAGTTGATATTTTAGTAAACAATGCTGGAATAACTAAAGATAATTTAATTCTTATAATGAATGAAAGTGATTTTGATAATGTAATAAATGTAAACTTAAAAGGTTCATTTAACTGTTTAAAAGCAGTAACACCAATTATGTTAAAACAAAAGTACGGAAAAATAATAAATATGGCATCAGTAGTTGGAGTTATTGGAAATCCAGGTCAAGTAAATTACTGTGCGTCAAAAGCAGGAGTTATTGGAATGACAAAATCTCTAGCAAAAGAGCTTGGAGGTAAAAATATAAATGTAAATGCTATAGCACCTGGATTTATAGATACTGACATGACTAGGGTATTAAGTGAAGAACAAAAGAAAAATATATTATCACAAGTTCCATTAAAAAGATTAGGATTAGTATCAGATATTGCAAATGTAGCGGCATTTTTAGCAAGTGAAGATTCAGATTATATAACAGGCCAAGTAATACACGTTGATGGCGGAATGGCAATGTAGATGGAGGTAAATATGAATAGAGTTGTTATAACAGGAATGGGAGCAGTAACTCCAATAGGAAATAATGTAGAAGATTTCTGGCAAAACAGTAAAAATGGAAATTCAGGAATAGATTTTATAAAATCTATGGATACCTCAGATCTTGAAGTAAAAGTAGGTGGAGAAGTAAAAGATTTAAAATTAGAAGATTATTTAGATAAAAAAGAAATAAGAAGATTAGATAGATTTACACAATATGCACTTATTGCTAGTGAGGAAGCAATAAAAAATTCTAACTTAGATTTAGAAAATATTGATAGTGATAGATTTGGAGTTATGGTAGGTTCTGGTATTGGAGGATTTCATACACATCAAAGTGAGTTTGGAAATATTCATAAAAAAGGACCTAAAAAAGTTTCACCAATGTATATACCAATGGCAATAATAAATGCAGTTGCTGCAAATGTAGCTATAAAATATAATTCAAGAGGAATATGTACATCAGCTGTAACTGCATGTGCAACAGGTACAAATAATATAGGAGATGCTTTTAGACATATAAAGCATGGTTATGCAGATATTATGTTATGTGGTGCATCGGAAGCATCTTTTACACCTATAGCTATAGCAGGTTTTAATAATATGAGAGCATTATCTACATCTCAAGACCCTAAAAGAGCATCTATACCTTTTGACAAAGACAGAAATGGATTTGTTATGGGAGAAGGTGCAGGAATATTAGTAATTGAAAGTTTAGAACATGCCAAAAAACGTAATGCTAAAATACTTGGAGAAGTAGTAGGATATGGTTCAACTTGTGATGCTTATCATATAACTTCTCCAGATCCTAAGGGAATTGGAGCATCAAAAGCTATGTTAAATGCAATAAATGAAGCTAATATAAATCCAAGTGAAGTTTCATATATAAATGCTCATGGAACATCAACGCCTTACAATGACTTATTTGAAACAAATGCAATAAAAAATGTATTCAAAGAAGATGCAATAAATATTCCTATATCTTCAACTAAGTCTATGACAGGACATTTATTAGGTGCTGCAGGTGCTATAGAATCAATAGTATGTATAAAAGCTCTACAAGACGGATTTATACCACCAACAGTAGGTTATGAAAATAAAGATGAAGAGCTAGATTTAGATTATGTACCAAATATCGGTAGGGAGTCGGATTTAAAATATGCAATAAGTAATTCATTAGGATTTGGTGGACATAATGCATCTTTATTATTTAAAAGATGGGAGTAAATATTATGAAATTTGATGAAGTAAAAGAAATTATAAATATGATAAATGATTCAGAGTTGTCTTATTTTGAAGTAAATATAGATAATAAATATATAAAAATAGATAAATCTATGTCAAGAAGATATGGTAGCTTAAACCAAAGCTATAGTAACATATCTGAGATAATAGAGAAAAAATCTTTAGGTACAAATTTAAATAACAATATAGAAGCGGCTATAGATAAGGATATAAATGAAGAGATTGAAGATTTTGAATTTATAAAAAGTCCAATGGTAGGAACTTTTTATAAAGCTATATCACCAGATGAATCTCCTTTTGTATCTGTTAATCAAAAGATATCAAAGGGAGATATAGTTTGCATAGTAGAAGCTATGAAGCTTATGAATGAAATAAGTTCAGATTGTGATTGTGAAATAATAGAGGTACTAGTAGAAAATGGAGTAATGGTTGAGTATGGAGAACCACTATTTAAAATAAGGAGAAAATAATATGCTTACAGTAAAAGAGATAAAGGAAATTTTACCTCACAGATATCCTTTTTTTATGGTAGATAGAGTAGAGGAAATAGTTTTAGGCCAAAGTGCTAGAGGGTATAAAAATGTATCTGCTAATGAAGAGTTCTTTAATGGACATTTTCCAGAGTATACAGTTATGCCAGGAGTTTTAATATTAGAAGCATTAGCACAACTAGGAGCAATAGCAATACTTTCTATGGAAGAACATAAAGGAAAACTTGGATTTTTAGTTGGAGCAGATAAAGTGAAATGGAGAAAGCAAGTAGTTCCAGGAGATAGATTAGATTTGCATATAGAAATAATAAAAATGAGAGGTCCGATAGGAATTGGAAAAGGAACAGCTACTGTTGATGGAAAAGTAGCATGTGAAGGCGAAATAATGTTTTCTATTGGATAGGTGATATTATGTTAAAAAAAGTACTTATAGCAAATAGAGGAGAAATAGCTGTAAGAATAATAAGAGCTTGTAGAGAATTAGGTATATCTACAGTTAGTATATATTCTGAGGCTGATAAAGAAGCACTTCATGCTCAACTTGCAGACTACTCAGTATGCGTTGGGCCAAATCCTTCAAAGGATAGTTATTTAAATGTAGCTAATATACTAAGTGCTTGTATATTAACAGGATGTGATGCCATACATCCTGGATTTGGTTTTTTGTCTGAGAATCCAAAGTTTGCAAAAATGTGTGAAGAGTGTAATATAAAATTTATAGGACCAAATTCTGATATTATAAGTCTCATGGGAGATAAATCTCAAGCAAGAAAAATAATGAAAAAAGCTAATATACCGGTAGTTCCAGGTTACGAAGGAAAAATAGATTCTTACGAAGAGGCTTATAAAATAGCTAAAGATATCGGTACACCTATAATGATAAAAGCATCTAGTGGAGGTGGTGGAAAAGGTATAAGGGTAGTTAAAGATTTAGATGAGTTTAAACACAACTATGAAGCTGCAAAAAGTGAGGCTATGGCATGTTTTGGAGATGATAGAATATATATTGAGAAATACATTGAAAATCCAAGACATATAGAGTTTCAAATTATAGCAGATGAATATGGTAATATAATACACTTAGGTGAGAGGGAATGTTCACTTCAAAAAAATAATCAAAAAGTATTAGAAGAAACTCCATCAACTTTTTTAAATAAAGAATTAAGAGAGAAAATGGGTAAAGTTTCAATAGATGCAGCAAAGGCAGTAAATTATAAAAATGTTGGAACGATAGAGTTTTTAGTTGATAAAGACCAGAATTTTTATTTTATGGAGATGAATACAAGAATTCAAGTAGAACACCCTATAACAGAAATGATAACTGATGTTGATATAGTTAAAGAACAGTTAAAAATAGCCTCAGGTATTAAATTAAATTTAAGTCAAGAAGATATAAAAATACAAGGTCATGCTATAGAATGTAGAATAAATGCAAAAGATGCAGGAACTATAAGTGAGTTAAACATGCCATCAGGGTTAGGTGTTAGAGTAGACAGTGCAATATATTGTGGATACACTATACCACCATTTTATGATTCTATGATAGCAAAACTTATAACATATGGAAAAGATAGAGAAGAAGCAATAATAAAGATGAAAAGATCTTTAGGAGAATTTGCAATTGGTGGAGTAAATACAAATATAGATTTCCAGTATGAAATATTAGAACATCAAGATTTTATAGATGGAAATTATGATACATCATTTTTGAACAAGGATATATTTTTGGCTACATAAGATAAATTTATAACACGTTGCTTGGAAAAAGTTTTAAATAACAAAATATTAGTTAAAGATTTTATATGACAATTTTGTTGAAATTCTATTTTTAAGGATAATTATTCATAAATGGATAATTCATAATACATTAGTATTATAATAATATGGAGATGACATATGCTTAAGAATTTATTTAGAAAAAAAGAGTATATACAAGTAAAATCAAGGGATTTAGAAGATGATAAAAATACATTACCTAACATACCAGAGGGTAAATGGATAAGATGTAATAAATGTAAAAATATAATCTATATAGACGATTTAAACTCAAACTATAATGTTTGTATAAATTGTGGGTTTCACTTTAATATAGGTGCAAAAAAAAGAATAAATCATATATTTGATGAAAATAGTTTTGTATATATGTTTGAAGATATACTAACAACAAATCCACTAGAATTTGATAATTATGAAGAAAAGATAAATCAAAATAAAGATAAATCTAACCTCAATGAAGTTGTAATAACAGGTGAAGGAAATATTTATGGTAAAAGAGTTTGTGCTGCAATTATGGATAGTAATTTTATGATGGGAAGTATGGGATGTGCTGTAGGTGAAAAAATTACTAGACTTATAGAGTATGCTACAAAAAGAGAGTTACCACTTATAATATTTACAGCATCAGGTGGAGCTAGAATGCAAGAAGGAATATTTTCATTAATGCAAATGGCAAAAATTTCTCAAGCTATAGCAAAACATGATAGCAAAGGATTATTATATTTAAGTATAATAACTAATCCAACTACTGGAGGTGTAACTGCAAGCTTTGCAATGCAAGGAGATATAATAATAGCAGAACCAGGTGCAACTATTGGTTTTGCTGGGAGAAGAGTAATAGAAAATACTATTAAACAAAAGCTACCAGATGAATTTCAAACTTCTGAATTTGCAGTAGAAAAAGGTTTTGTAGATTCTATAGTAAAAAGACATGATATGAAAAATTATATATCAAAAATATTGAGTTTACATGGAGTGTGTGAAAATGTATAGTAGTGAAATAGTTGAAAAATCTCCTTGGGATAAGTTAAATATAGCTAGAGATAAAAATCGCCCTAATGCTAGATTTTATATAGAAAATATATTTAATGATTTTATAGAACTACATGGAGATAGATATTATAAAGATGATAGTGCAATAATTGGTGGAATAGCATCTGTAAATAATATAAATGTAACTGTAATAGGAATAAATAAAGGAAAAGATACAGGAGAAAATATAAAAAATAATTTTGGAATGCCACATCCAGAAGGATATAGAAAAGCTTTAAGGCTTATGAAGCAAGCAGAAAAATTTAATAGACCTATAATATGCTTTGTGGATACTCCGGGAGCATTTTGTGGAATAGAAGCAGAAGAAAGAGGACAAGGAGAAGCAATAGCGCAAAATTTACTTGTAATGAGTAAACTTAAAACACCTATAATATCAATCATTATAGGTGAAGGTGGAAGTGGTGGAGCCTTAGCATTAGCAGTTGCTAATAAGGTGTATATGTTAGAAAACTCAGTATATTCAATACTATCTCCTGAAGGATTTGCATCAATACTTTGGAAGGATGCTACAAGAGCAAAAGAAGCTAGTGAGGTTATGAAAATAACAGCTAAAGATTTAAAATGCTTTAATATAATAGATAGTATAATAGAAGAACCAGTAGGTGGTGCACATGAAGATCCAAAATTTATGTGTGATAAAATAAAAGAAAATATACTAAATGACTTAGAAAAGCTTATAAATACTGATCTTAATGAGGTTGTTGATATGAGGTATAATAAGTTTAGAAAAATAGGTAACTTTTATTAAAAATATTATGTACCAACTTAAACAGATTATAAAATTTATTATAATAACAAGTGAAAATAAAATAAATGGAGAATATATGAAATGACAAATACTCAAGAGCTATTAAATAAATTATTGGTACAGTTATTTAATGATATTTTACATATAGAAGAAAATTCCCTTAAAAATATAGATTTGATAGACTTATCAATGACGGAAATACATACCATAGAAGCTGTAGGAATAAAAGATGCAAAAACTATGGGAGAAATTGCACATGATTTGAGAATAACAGTAGGAACACTTAGTGCAGCTATAACAAAACTTATAAAGAAAGGATATGTTGAGAGAAAGAGAACCGAAGAAGATAGAAGGGTGGTACTTGTAAGTTTAACATCTAAAGGAGAAAATGTTTATAGGGAACATCAAGTATTTCATGAAGAAATGATTACTTCAATGCTGGGTAATTTCTCAGAAGAAGAATATATACTTGCAATAGCGCTAGAAAAATTGAATAGCTTCTTTGAAGAAAAATATGAAGGACTTAAATAGAAAAATAAAATTATAAAGGCTATATATTAAATTTAAAAAATTTTAATATATAGCCTTTATATTATTTTATATATTTAACCTGCAAATCTTATTGAGGTAAGAATAACGATAATAGCAGTAACAAAAATTGGTATAACTACCGATGTAACAAAAATATCTTTATAAGATTCCTTATGAGTAAGTCCACAAATCGCAAGAGTTGTAATAACAGCTCCATTATGCGGTAGAGTATCAAGTCCACCAGAAGATAAAGATGCAATTCTATGAAGAATTTCTGGTGATATGTTTAAAGCTTGACTCATCTGTAAATAAGTAGGTGCTAAAGCGTCAAGCGAAATCCCAAGACCTCCTGAAGCTGAAGCTGTAAGACCACATATTAAATTGACAGATAAAGCTTCAGATATTATTGGATTTGAAGATATACCAAATATAAATGACTGTATAACTCCAAATACAGCTAATGATTTTATAACACTTCCGTATCCAACAATTGCACTTGAATTAAGTAACGGTCTAAAAGAATTTGTTACACCTATATCAAGTACTGATTTTAAATTTTGTATTTTTTTAAAATTAGTTAAAACTATAAAAACATCTGCTAAAACAATTGCTATAATAACACTCCATGTTCCAGATACACTACTTAAAGTAGTTCCAAATTCACTTAAGTAGCTACCATCTATATTTTCATAATAGACCTTTGAGAAAAATAAGTTAGTAACAAATATTATTATTATAGGTAATATAGCACTAAATATATTTGGTAAATTACTATAATCTGTTTCTATACTTTTATCACTGTGATTTCCATATCCTTCGCCATTTACTTTAGCAGATTTTGCACGTTTAGTAAGCCAAAGCATACCAAGAGTTAACATCATAACACTAGCAGCTATTCCTATTATAGGAGCTGCAAATGTATCAGTTCCAAAGTATTTCATAGGAATAACATTTTGGATTTCTGGAGAGCCTGGAAGTGCTGTCATTGTAAAAGTAAATGCTCCAAGAGCAATAGTTCCAGGAATAAGTCTTTTAGGAATATCAGCTTCTTTAAATAACATAGATGCAATTGGATATAGTATAAATGCAACTACAAATAAAGATACTCCTCCATATGTAAGAAGTGCTCCTGATAATACGACTGCAAGTATTGATTTATCTTTCCCAAGTTTTTGAGTAATAAAATGAGCGATAGATTTTGCATAATTAGCTTCTTCCATAAGCTTTGCAAATATAGCACCTGTCATAAACAGTGGGAAGTAATTTTTTATAAAGTTTGCAAAACCAGACATATAAACTTCTGTATAATTAGCCATTAAATGACCATTAAATCCTGTTGTAAGAATTATTGTTATAATAGCAATTATGGGTGCTGTGATAATCGTTGAGTACCCTTTATATGCTAAATACATGATAATTATTAATGATAAAATTAAACCTAATATGCTAAACATAGCTGTTCCTTTCTTTATATATAAGATTATTTTTATAATATATTACCCTTATATAAAAACAATAAACATCTTATAGTATATAAATATACTTAAATATCCTAAAACAATAAATAAAAATATAATAAAAATTACCAAAAACATTGAAAAAAATGTCGAAAAATGTTTATAATTAAAATTATCAATTATACTTTATATTAAGGAGGAGAGTTTTATGGGATTTTGTATTGGTCTCTTTAAATTTTCACCGGTATTTGTACTGGCTGGTCTAATGATTTCAGGAGTGGACTGCTTAATAGCAGCACCAATAGCTACTGTATATGCATTTATAGTTGCAAGTATAACAGATAAGCTTAAATTTAATGATTTAGTTGACTGTGCTGTTGATAATGTAAAGCATTTGAACTTAGTTTTCTTTATATTAATGTTTGCATATGCAATGGCTGAATCATTTATGTCTACGGGTGTTGGTGCATCTATAGTTAATATATCACTTAACCTAGGATTAACTGCTAGAACTGTTGCAGTAGTAGGTTTCTTAGTTACGTCAATATTATCTGTTGCAACAGGAACTTCGTGGGGAACTTTTGCAGCATGTGCTCCTATATTTTTATGGTTAAACCATATAGTAGGGGGTAACATATTATTAACAACTGCTTCAATAGCTGGTGGAGCTTGTTTTGGTGATAATATAGGTCTTATATCAGACACTACAGTTGTAAGTTCTGGTATTCAAGATGTTGAAGTAATCGATAGAATCAGATCTCAAGGATTTTGGTCAATAGGTTGCTTAATTATTTCAGCTGTTATAATATTTATAATAAGTAATACTATGGGGTTACCAACTGAAGTTGCAAATGCTAGTATTGCTATAGATGCAATACCTACAGAAGTTATGGAGGCTTTAGCTATTGAAAGAGCGTCTGCGGTAGATTTACTTAATCAAGTTAAAGAAGGCGTTCCATATTATATGGCGATTCCATTAGCACTTGTTTTATTAGTTGCAATAAAAGGATTACCAACATTATTATGTTTAGCAGTAGGTATAGTTTCATCATTTATATTTGGAAGCTTTGCTGGAACTGTAGAATCTTTAAGTTCTTTCTTAAACTTAATATATGTAGGATTTGAAGGAGCAGGTTCTTGGGTTATAGTAATGATGATGTGGGTTGGAGCATTTGGTGGAGTAATGTCTAAAATGAATGCATTCGCCCCATTATCAAATGCTGTTATGAAGTGTGCTAAGAACGTAAGACAATTAATGTTTATGAATGGACTATTATGTATAGTAGGAAATGCTGCTTTATCTGATGAAATGGCACAAATAGTCACTGTCGGTCCTATAACTAGAGAATTAGTTGAAAATAATGTAGAAGCTAGTGAAGAAGATATGTACAAGTTACGTTTAAGAAATGCTACATTCTCAGATGCTTTAGGTGTATTTGGATCTCAATTAATACCTTGGCATGTTTACATAGGTTTTTATTTAGGAATTTTATCAGCAGTGTACCCTCTACATCAATTTGTAGCAACGGATATAATTAAATACAATGTAATGTCATTTGTTGCTGTTGGATCTATACTTATATTAACATTAACTGGTTTGGACAGATTTATTCCTAAATTTGGTTTACCAAGCGAACCTAATGTTAAGTTAAAGAAAAAGCAAAAATCTAAAAATGGTCAAATGTAATTGTAGAGCTATAAAAGCAACTATATTACAAATCATATTAAATTAGCATAACAAGTTAAAATAATATAATTAATTATAAAATTATTACTAAGGTTAAGAAAAGAGGGGATTTAATGGATATTAAATACCAAAATAGAGAAAGATTATACACAATAGAAGATTTAGAAAATTTATTAGAATATGTACCATATGAAATTTGGTTAAAAGATAAAGAGGGTAGGCATGTATATATAAATCAAAAAGGAGCAAATAAATTAGGTCTAAAAAAAGAAGATATAATAGGAAAGACTGATATGGAAATTAGGTCTAAGGAATTCTGGGAAAAATGCAAATTAACAGATGATCAAGTTATACAAGAAAAAAAAGCACTATTTTATGAAGATGAATTTGATATGAATAAAGATAATTGCTATAGAGTTTATAAATTCCCTATCAAAGATTCTGAAGATAATGTAAAATTAACTGGTGGTCTTGCAAATGAAGTTATTTATAGTAAATATATAAATAAAGAATTAGAAGATTTATCTAATGAATCACAAAAATTGGAAGATAAAAATATAGAATATATACAGTCAATATCTAGAATATTATCAAATTTAAATAATATGATTAAAAGTACTAATATAGATTTATTTTTTATTGATGAATCAAAAGAAAGGCTAAATTTATACATAAGTTGTGATAAAAAAAATATTTTCTTAAAAAACTCTAGTATAAATATAAATTACAAAGAATTTTCAGAATTATATGATAGTAAGCTTAAAATAGATATTAATAATAAATTAAATTATGAATTTAGAAAAATATATGATCCTCAAGTAGAAATAAATGAAAACTCTATATTTAAAGTAATACCTTTGAAGATAGATGGTAGATTAATTGGTGTTATGTATATATATTATGAAAATAAAGATGAATGTATAGATACATATGATGGGTTTATATATGATGTATTACATAGAATTAGTAATTTTTTTATTAATATAGAATTAAAAAATGAATTAAAAGAAAAGTTATATAAATCGCAAGAAAGAGCGAAGAATCTAGAACATGAAATTGATATACTAGAAGAAGCTATAGAATCTGAAATGGTAAAAGTGAACTTTTTAGAGAATATGTCTCATGAGTTTAAAACACCTATTAATATAATATTAATGATATCAAAGTTACTATTATCATCAATTGAAAACAATGATTTTAACTTGGATAGAGAAAAAATAATTAACTATTTAAAGATTTTAAAACAGAATGGATATAGAATATTAAGGCTTGTAAATAATATTTTAGACTCAACTAAGTTTGATAATAAACATGATACATTAGAAATGCATAACTATAATATTATTAGCGTAGTTGAGGATATAGTTTTATCTGCAGCAGATTATATAAAAAATACTGAAAGAAGTATAGTTTTTGACACAGAAGAAGAAGAGGTAATTTTAGCTTGTAGACCTAGTTATATAGAAAAAATAATGTTAAACTTAATTTCAAATTCCTTGAAATTTATAAATGATAATGGTCAAATAGAAGTAGATATTAAAGTGAAGCAAGAAGAAGAAAAATTGTATATTCATTTAAAAAATGATGGGCCAAGTATATCAAAAAAAGATGCACAATTAATATTTAATAAATTTGTTCAAATAGAAAACCATACAAGAAGACAAAATGAAGGTAGTGGAATAGGACTATATTTAGTTAAGTGCTTAGTAGAAGCACATGGAGGTAAGATTTGGCTTAACACTGAAGTTGAATCAGGAGTAGAATTTATTTTTTATCTTCCTATAAAAACAATAGATAATGAAGATGATATAAAAATATATTCTATAGAAGAACACTCAATAATGGATAAGTGTAATATAGAATTTTCTGATGTTTATTCATTGTAAAAATAACTGTATCTTAGTAATTTAGATGGATTAAATTACTAAGATACAGTATTTATTTTTTTACTATTTTTTGGAAATTATTAAAATTTATGATATAATTTTAAGTAGCAGATGAATACAAAATAGTTCGCCAATATATCATTCTAGCGAAGCGAATTTTTATAGGTAAATTAAAAAAGAGGGAATTATTATGAGAAAGAAGATTTGTATAGCATTAGCTATAATATGGATGGGTGTAATATTTTATATGTCGAATCAACCAGCATCAATATCATCTATTCATTCTGGAAATACAATAAATATTATAAGCAAATTGCCAATAATAGGTAATATAATGGACTATCTTACAAGTATTAATATAGGTGAGTTTATAGTAAGAAAATGTGCTCATATGTTTTCATACTGTATTTTAGCAATATTTTTATTCATGTCAGTATATGAAGACAATATAAAAAAAGCAATAATAATTGCATTTTTAGGTACATTTTTATATGCATGTAGTGATGAATTTCATCAATTATTCATACCTGGAAGAAGTGGTGAGTTTAGAGATGTAATGATAGACTCGACTGGCGGTATTATCGGTATAGTATTTACTACTTTCATTGTTAAATATAAATAGGTTAATTAAAAAAATAAAAAATAGCAATACATTACATTGTAATATATGTAATGTATTGCTATTTTTTATTAAAAAAAGAAATAATAAATATAAAATATACATTTTTTTTACATTATTGCTAAAGATATAAATATAGTTGAAATAATTTATTGCTTATAAAACTTATCAATTATATACAATATTATTTCATAGTAATATATTTTTAGTAAGGAGGATCTGAAATTATGGGTATAAACGAAAGCCATAAACAAAAAAAATTCTTTTATGGTTGGGTAATTGTTGCTGTATGTTTACTTGTTCAAGCAATACCGTTTGGGGTAGGGTCAAATTTACCGCCTACATTTATAAACTATGTAGTAAAGGCAGAAGGGTTTAGTTTTGCATCATTTTCATTAATGTTTACTATTGGAACTATAATATCAGCTGTCTGTTCTCCATTTATAGGTAAACTATTTACAAAGGTTAATGTAAAAGTACTTTATATAATTGCTTCTATTTTAGTTGGTGTAGGATTTATGGCATTTGCATTTGCAGGAAACCATCTAATTGCTTATTATATATTAGCAGGAATAGTACAAGTTGGTGTAGCAACAATGTCATCTATAGGAGTTCCAACTCTTATAAATGCTTGGTTTAAGGTTAATAAAGGAACTGCAATGGGGATTGCATTTTCAGGTGGTGGCTTAGGTAATATATTTTTACAAATGATAGCGGGTAAATGGTTATCTGATCCAGCAATAGGGTATAAAGGTGCTTATATAAGATTTGGAGCAATTGCTTTAGTTATATCACTAATACTATCAATATTCTTTGTAAGAATGCCAAAATCTAAGGAAGAACTAGAAGCTAATATTCCTAAAAAGAAAAAAGGCGATGAAAATGCTACACACCATATAAGTTGGGGATATACAGTTTCTGAAGCTACTAAAATGCCACAATTTTGGATGATAGGAATATCTTTTATATTTGTTGGATTCTATGTTTCTGGTGTAGCATTACAATTTATAGCATATTTACAAAGTATAGAAGAGGCAGGGATACTATTAATACCATCAGCAAGAATAGCTTCTATGTTTGGATTATTTTCAATATTTGGTTCAATTTTAGGTGGTATGTTATTTGATAAACTTGGATTAGCTAAATCATATTCTTTTGCAGGAATATTAGTTGTAATAGCATGCTTATGTTTAATATTTATACCGAATATGAATTTCCTTGGATATGTATTCCCAATATGTTTTGGTATATCTTTATTTGCATATATTATGGGACCATCATATATGACTGGTGTATTATTTGGAGACAGAGAATATAGTGCAATACTTGGAATAATACAAATATTTTTCGCTTTAGGATTTGCAATAGGTAGCCCTATATTTGGTGCAACAATAGACAATTTTGGTTGGACTGTTGGATGGATAACTACTATAATATATACTATAATAGCTTATATAGGATTAGTACTATCATGTTCTATGATATTAAAGATAAATAAAGAAAATAATGTAATTGAAACTAAAAGAATATCTGAATAATATAAAACAGGCTGAGTTTAAATAATGATTAGGTTATTTAAAATTAGCCTGTTTTATATTCTATAATTAAAAACTATAAATAAAATTCTAAAATATTAAATTTACTTATAATAGGATGGCGGATAATATGAGCAAAGTATTTCAAGGAGGATTTGATATAAATGATAAAAAATGGTTTTCTAATAAAGAAATAATAAAATTATCAAAAGCTAAAGAAGAAATAGAGTGGTTAATAAATAGAGATTATAAAATAGATTCTGTTGTAAATTTTGTAGGAGATAGATACCAATTTTCATTACGACAAAGAAATGCACTTAAAAGGGCTACATGTACAGAAGGTAAAAAGTTACTTAGAAAATCGAAATTACTTGATGTAAATAAAATAAATGAGGATACTATCTATATAGATGGATTTAATCTTATAATTACATTAGAAGTAGCATTATCTAAAGGTACTTTAATAAGAGGAGGCGATGGATGCATTAGAGATTTAGCAGGATTGAGAGGAACATATAAACTTATTGATAAAACAGATTATGCAATAGAATTAATAGGAAAGTTTTTAGATGAAAAAAGTGTTCCAAGTGTAATATTTTACTTAGATTCTCCTGTATCTAATTCTGGTAACTTAAAATTAAAAATACTAGATATATTAAATTTATACAATATAAAAACAGAAGTAATTTTAGTTAATAATGCAGATGTGATTTTAGAAAATTTAGATAGGGTAGTTACTAGTGATGCAGCTATACTTGATAAATGTATAAGTTATTTTGACTTATCTACATATATAATAGAAAAATATATAAATGAAGCTAATATTATAGATCTTAGGTGTAATTATTAAGGCCTATTTTGTATAATTATTTAAGGTTAATTTAAAAATACCCACATGTCGTTAAATATAAAATATGGGTATTTTTAAATTTATTAAAATTTATAGATATTATTTTTCATCAATAAAACATTTAATATTTTCAATTATAGATCTATTCATTTCTTTAGAAAAAGCAGAGTCGATTTTTTTCTTATATATAAGCTCACCAAAATTTTTAGCCTTACAAGAATTAGTCTTAGGCATATTATTTTCTTTAACAGTAAACATATCTTTTAACTTATCCATATTTAAATCTTCATAAACTTCATCAAATACAACAAAATTACTATCAAATCTATCTCTAAAATTGCGCTTATAATTATCAGGATAATATCCAAGCGTAAGCATACAAGTAGGGAACGTGTAGTTTGGTAAATTTAATAGTTTTTTATGGATTTCATAATTTTCCATAATATCTCCTATATAGCAACTTCCAATTCCTAAGCTTTCTGCAGCTATAACTGCATTTTGTGCGGCTATTAGTGCATCATTTATACCAAGTATTAAATCGTTTAATCCTGGGCCTTTTATATCATCAACACCACAAACTTTGAAATAGTTAAACCACTTATTAACATCAGCCAAAAATATAAGAATAAGAGGTGCATTTTTTATAAAAGGTTGATTATCGCAAGTTACACTTAATTTTTCTTTTGTTTTATCACTTTTTATTTTTAAAATAGAATACATCATCATATTTCCTGCAGTAGGTGCTTTTATAGCGCTGTTAAGTATTATGTTTAAGTCTTCATCAGATATGGGAGTATCCTTATATACTCTCAAAGAGACTCTATTATTTATAGTTTCTATAACATTATTCAAATTAAAATCCTCCTAACAAATTTTATAATTATAGCTTGATAAATAAATTCTATATTATATATATTTATAACTTTTAAAATAATTACTTTATGATGTTATCAATATAATTAGTCTTAAAGTTTGAGAAAATTAATAGATAAAATGAAGACTTTGTAATTAGTATACAGATTAAAAATATAAGGTAACTATTAATAATAGTAAGATATAAAATAGTAAAAATATGCTAAGACTTTATAGATTATTGTATAATATATATATGATGTGATAATATGTAACTATATAATTAATAGGGGGTAGATATGGTAATGAACTTAACAAAAACATTACTAAAAAATATAGATAATAAAGAGATAATATCGTATAATGTAAGATTTGATAATGGGTTTGAAGTAGAAATACTTAATTTAGGTGGGATAATAACTAAAATAATAACACCAGATAAAAATGGAAATTTAGAAAATATTGTAGTAGGGTATAAAGATATAGAAAGCTATATACAAAATCCATCTTACTTTGGAGCGATAATAGGAAGAACTTCAGGTAGAATTTGTGAAGGAAAAATATCTATAGATGGAGTCGATTATGACTTAGCTAAAAATTATAATCCACATCAAGGGCATGGAGGAGACAAAGGATTTAATTCTAAAATCTGGGATGTAAAAATATTAGAAGAAGAAAATAATGTAATTTTGAAATTATATACTAAGTCTTTAGATATGGAAGAAAATTATCCAGGAAATTTAGATTTATGTGTAACTTTCAAAATATATGAAGATTATAAAATAGAGCAAACTTATGAAGCTATAAGTGACAAAACTACATTAGTTAATATGACTAACCATAGCTATTTTAATTTAAGTGGAAATATAAAAAGGCCGATAACAGATGAATACTTAAAAGTAGACTGTGATTATATATTAGAACTTGATGAAACTTGTGTACCAACAGGAAAAAAAATAAGCGTAGAAAATACTCCATTTGATTTTACTAAAGAAATGCTAATAGGAGAGAGAATAGACGATAATAATAAACAAATTCAAATTGGATGTGGTTATGATCATGCATTTATATTAAATGACACTAAAAATCAAATAAAACTAAATGATATAATATCAGGAAGAAATATGATAATTGATACAGATCAAGATTGTGTAGTTATATACAGTATGAACTTCCCTGATGATGTAGAACTTTACAATGGTAATAAAACTCAAAGAAGATATGGAATATGTTTTGAAACACAAGCAGCACCAATAGGAAGAAATATGTGCTTTATAGAAGCTTCTTTATTAGATAAAGGTGAAAAATATATTCAAAAAACTATTTATAAATTTTTTGTAAGCTAAAAATTTATAAATTGATATAATCTATAATTAAACTTAAATTGATTTGTTTAATTAAAATATTGATATAAGTAGTAATATTTAATAAAAAAAGTTTAAATTCAACATAAGGTAGGAGACAGCTATGAGTAAGATAAAATTTGGATTTGATGAAAAGAAGCTAAAGAAAAGAGGTATAGCATTTTTAATATTAGATCCAATAATATTTGTATTACTATTAAAATTCACTCAACAACCATATGCATACTTATATATAGCAATTAGATTTTTATTTGGTTTTACTGCGTACTCAATACGTTTTTTTAAGCAAGCTATATATTTTTATAAAGGTTTTATAAAACAAATTTTTAATTATCAAGAAGACGAAGAGAATAATGTATTTAGACGAGTTCAAATGGGACTTTTTATAGAAATAATAGTTTTAGCATATGTTATATTATTTGCAGCAAAATGCTATAGACATTTACTTATAACTGATGATATAGTAAGTATAATAATATGTAATGGGTTAATTACACTCTTATTTTTACTTTGTTCATATAGAAGTGAAAAGAAGTATAGAATATTTAGCGAAATAAATGGAAAATATATTAATTAAGAAGTGAGCTAAATGCTCACTTTATTTTATTATAGGGTATAAAAAATATAAAATAATAAAGCGCATTCTAACAAAGAGGTGAATATGAAAAAAACATTATATGATTATAAAGATATAATAAAAAAGTTACCTATAAAAGATAAATATACAAAAGAAGAATTATTAATAGAAGACTTTCTTATTGAGAAAGAAAATAATATAGAGATATATTATGCTCCACATAATGAATATTTTAATCAAAAGGCAAAAATATTTATTGTAGGTATAACTCCTGGATTTCAACAAATGAGTACAGCTATATCAACAGCTAGAAAAGAGTTAGAATTTACAGATGATATTAATGAGGTTCAATATAGATGTAAAGTTGCAGCTAGATTTAGTGGTAGCTTAAGAAAGAATATAATTAATATGCTAAATGATATAAAGTTAAATGAAGCACTACATATAGAAAGTGTAAGTGAAATATTTGAAGAGAAGGACTATTTACTACATACAGTATCTCTTATTCCATACCCTGTGTTTGTAAAAAAAGAAAACTATACGGGGCATACACCAAAGCTAATTAAAAGTGAATTTTTAATGAAATATATATATGAAAATTTTGTAGATGAATTTAAGAAAATAGAGAACTATAAAGAAGTATTACTAATACCATTAGGCAGAGCAGTGGAGGAAGTATTATTAAAATTAAAAGATGATGGAATTATAGGTGAAAATCAAATTTTAATTGGATTTCCTCATCCATCAGGAGCTAATGTTAATAGAGTTAAGCAACTTGAAGAAAATAAAGAAAATATGATAAGCTTTATTAAAAATAAATTTTAATACAAAGGGCTATGACTATAAATAATATATGGTTATAGCTCTTTGTATTTTTATATGAGAATTCTTAATATAAAAATACACATATCCTAGTAGAAATAAAAATATTCACAAAACAAAAAAACTTATAAAAGTATATATAATTTAAATTTTAAGCATAATCTAATTATTAAAGTTTAAATTATATAAGGAGAAATTAAATTGAAAAAATATACTAATGAAGAATTAACAGAAAATATAATAAATATGTTAAAAGAGAAAACAAAAAAAGATTATAAAAAAATCATATAAAAAGAGAAGCACATTCTAAGTGTTTAGGTTTATTAAAAGCACAATTTATAGTAAATGAAAACTTACCAAAAGAGTATAAAATAGGAGTATTTAAAAGCCCCAAAACATATAATGCATTTATACGAATATCAAATTCTAATCCAAAAACTAAAGGAGATAATTCAAAAGACATTAGAGGATTTGCTATAAAGTTACTAGGTGTAGATGGAGAAAAATGTGAGTCTAACGAAAGTGGTACGCAAGATTTTTTACTTATAAATACTAACATAATGCCCATTGGAACATTAAAGTTATTTCATGATGCAATTTATTATATGACAAAATCAAATCCATTAATACTTGGAGGAGAACTATTAATTCAAGGAAAGTTAGTAAAGATATTAAATTTAATAAAAAATATGAAGCATGAAACAAGTCCTCTTGATGTAAGATACTTTAGTACTACACCATATATGTTTGGAGATAAGATTGTAAAATATATATTAATTCCAACATCCACATATAAAAGTAAACTTCCTAAAAATTTAACTGCTACTTATTTAAGTGAAAATATGCAAAATCATCTGAAAAAACATGAGGCAACATTTGATTTTCTGATACAAATTCAAACAAATGAAAATGAAATGCCTACAAATGATGCATCTATAACATGGAATATAAAAAAATCAAAAATAGTAAAAGTAGCAACGCTAAAAATTCCTATTCAAATATTTGCAACAAAGGAAAGATATAAATTAGCAGAAAACTTATCATTTTCTCCAGGGCATAGTTTAATAGAACATAGGCCTATTGGAGATATAAATGAAGCTAGGGTTAAGATATATGAAGAGATGTCTAAGTTTAGACACAGTGGAAATTCAGAAGCATTATATGAACCTACTAATAAAGATTTTTACCATATTAAATAATAGATATGGTAAAATCTACATGAAACTTAAAACTAAATACAGGGGGATTATATGAGAAAAAAATATCTAACAGTAAAATGGAGTATATGGTGGATACTTACTTTTTCATTCATATTAGTACTATTTCTAAGGTTATCTACAGCAGTTGTTACAGACAATTTATCTAAAGAACTAGGTTTTAGTCAGTTGCAAATATCTAATATAGCATCACTATCTTTATATAGTTATGCACTTATGCAAATACCAGCAGGAATTTTAATAGATAGATATGGAGCAAGAGAGATAAGTAGTGTAGGTATGATTATATCAGGAGTTGGATCTATACTATTTGGAACTATGAACAATGTTTATTTAGCATATCTATCTAGAATTATGGTTGGTATTGGTACATCTGTAATACTGCTTGCTATGTTTAAGGTTCAAGGAAATTGGTTTAAAAAGGAAGAGTTTCCATCTATAACAGCTAAGTTTGCATTTATAGGGAATTTGGGAACAATATTTGCAACATTTCCATTAGTATATTTAAATGATTATATAGGGTGGAGAAACTCATTTATACTAATTGGTGTAGTAGGTATAGCAATAGGAATAAGTATATATTTAATAGTTAGGAATACTCCTAAGGATTATGGATTTAATGTGGATTTAAAAGTAGAACAAGCAGAAAAAATTAGATTACAAGATGGACTAAAGTCAGTTTTTACTAATAAATCAACATGGTATAACTCACTTATATTATTTTCTTTAGTTGGGATATCTACTGCATTTACAAGTTTATGGGGTGTTACTTATATAACTGATGTATATAACGTAAGTAAAAGTGTATAAGCTTTTATAATATCATTTTTTACATATGGATTTGTAGTGGGCTCTATGTTTATGAATTTTTTGTTTAACAAGATAAAATGCAGTAAATTTAATATATTAAAAATAGGAGCATTTATAAATATATTAATATGGGGATATATAATTATATTATGTAAAGTAAAACCGCCTATAATAATACTACCTATAGCATTTTTTATAATTGGATGTATAAATATGGGGCATTTGCAAGCTTTTAATGATGTTAAATATAAAAATGAAGAAAAGTATTCTGGATTATCTACTAGTATAGTAAATACATCAGAATTTATAGGTAGCGGGCTTATAAATTTAATAATAGCATTTATTATACAAAGTAGTACAGATATTGTTTTAGGATATAGATTAGGATTTAGTATATTTAGCTAATTGCATATTTAAATTTAGAATTTGTTTTATACAATAAATAGGACTACTAATAGTTATATTTATAAAGTGTTTTGTTAACTTACTTTAAATTATATATTTACAAAACTGTACTAACTGTATATACTGTTATTATACAGTTGATACAGAAAGGGGTCAAAATGAATATAATAATATCTAATTCATCAGAGTTACCAATATATCTACAGATAGTAAATCAAATAAAAGAAGCTATACTATCAAATAATTTAAAGGAAAATGAACAATTACCATCAATAAGAGCATTAGCAAAAGATTTAAATATAAGTTTTATAACAACTAAAAGAGCTTATGAAGAATTAGAAAAGCAAAATCTTATAAATACAGTACCTGGAAAGGGGTGCTATGTATCATCTTTTAATAAAGAGCTAGTATATGAAGCTAAATTAAGAGAGATTGAAGATAAATTAGAAGAATCTATAAACTTATCAAAAATAATAGGTTTACAAAAAAGTGAATTAATATCAATATTAGAAAGCTTATATGAGGGGGATTAATATGCTTAGATTAGAAAATGTAAGTAAAAGATTTGATGGATTTTACTTAGATAACATATCATTTGAACTAAAAGAAGGATTTATAATGGGACTTATTGGACCTAATGGATCAGGTAAAACTACACTTATAAAAATTATAATGAATCTATTAAATCAAGATGAAGGCAATATATACTTTATGGGAGAAAATGTAAAAAATAATCCTATGAGATTTAAAGAAAATATAGGTTTTGTATATGATAATTTATATTTTTATGAAAATTTAAATGTATCTGATTTTGAAAAGATAATAGCATCATTTTATAAGAATTTTGATAATAAAAAGTTTAAAGAGTATCTAGATAAATTTCAAATATCTAAAAAGACGAAAATAAAGAATCTATCAAAAGGTCAAAGTATAAAGTTAATGCTTGCAAAAGCACTTTCTCATTCGGCGAAGCTTTTAATACTAGATGAGCCAACATCAGGACTTGATCCTATATTTAGAAAGGATATGATAAAGCTTATTCAAGAAGAATTAGAAAGTGGAGATAAGTCAGCTATATTTTCAACACATATAACACAAGATTTAGAATATATGGCAGATTATATAACTTTTATAAATAAAGGAAAGCTTGTATTTAGTGAAAGTAAAGAGTTTATAGATGAAAATTACAAAATCATAAGAGGTAGTAAAGAAATGCTTGATAACACTAACATAGATTTTATAAAAAGAAAAGATGAACGATACTTTAGTGAAGGAATATTTGTAGAATCAGGATATAAAATTACTGATAATATATCTAAAGCAACACTAGAGGATATACTTTACTACATGGGAGGGGAGACTATAAATGATTAATTTACTAAAAAAAGATATAAGGGCATGCTTCAAGACTGATTTTAAAATGATAATAAAATTACTTGTAGGAATAGTTGTATTTTCAACTATACTTATGCCATTTGCAACTGTAGCAATACCATTGTTTTTAAGTTATATATTTATAATTAAAAGCTTTCAAATAGATGAGTTAAATAAATGTGATTATTTTTTTAATAGTATGCCTATAGATAAAGAAGATATAGTTTATAGCAAATACATACTTTCAACAATTATAATTCTAATATCATTAATATTTAGTTATATATACTCTTATGTAATAAAAAGTATATGGTATGTAGATCTACTAACTATAGAATCTATATTAATTATTTTAAATTTATTATTACTATTAGTATCTATAACATTACCTATAATCTTTAAATATGGATATAACAAAAGCTATATAGCTATAAATTTAATTACAGGTATTACCTTAGTTATTGTTATCTTCTATTCAATGCAACCTATAGGTATTATGCGTTCATCAGATGGAGGAGCTAGGCTTTTATATAATAATTTAAAGCTATTTTTAACTACAGGTGTATGCATAGTAATATATTTAGCTTCAATGTATATATCTACTAAAATATACACTAAAAAAGAAATAGCAAACTAGGGGGATTAATATGAATAAAAAGTTTATAAAAATAAGTTTAATAATATGTATACCTATAGTATTATTAATATCTTTTTTCGCTATAACAGTTAAAAGTATAAATGATGAACCTTTTGAAGAACCTGAAAAAGAAATAGCAATAGAATATAACGGTTATAAAGAAAATAAAAATAGATACACAATAAGTATATTAGTTAAAAATAATAGTAAAGATATAGCATCTTTAAATGATATGTAGCTTTCTTTTGATTATAAGTTTGATAATGAAGAAAATGTCGATGAAAATGGTTACTATATACAAAATAATGTTTATATAAAAGGATTTGAAGTAGATCAATTTGATGATAACAAAATATATGGTATAGATTCAGGATGTGAAAAAGAAATAACATTTGAAATACCAAAGGGTATAAAATTTGATGAAGAAATATTTGACATTAAAAGACCTACTATACATTATAATGTGAATTTTTATAAGTTTAGAACAGGAAGCAGAAGTTTAATGTTAGGTAGTGGAGGTATAGGAGGTAGTATAACTCTTAATAGAGAAGCTTTAAACTAGTTTATTTTTATATAAGCTAAGTGTTAATACATATATTAAGAATGGTAAGATTTAAAAAAAACTAAAACAAAAAGGATAATTAAAACTTACATTAATTATCCTTTTTATTTTTGCTAATATTATCTACTTGAAATTTTATCTAATTTTTCAATGTATAATGATACTTCACCACATTTTGGACAAATTGCAACTTTAGGTTTTTCTATTCTCTCTGCAAATATAGCACTATTTTTAGTAATTTTAATACCATATGAAGCACCATCAACTTTAATATCAAAACCATTAACCATTTCAGAATCACATTGTTTACAAGTTCTCATTTTATACCACCTACCTTATGTAAATATTTAAAATGCGATACTTATTATTAAAAATTATAAAAAAAATTATAAAATAGATATATGTTATTATTTAAAGTATAGTTTCCCAATCAACTTTAGTTATAAGTAAAAAAAGAATAAGTGATAAAAATAATATTTCAGGAGTAATAAACAACTGACTTTGTTCACAATTCATTAAAAATCACCTCAATAATTAATACATTATATTAATAAAAATTTATTTTTATGCAGATTATATATCCAAATATTTGACAAAGTAAAATATGAAATATTACATATCCTAAAATTAAACCTAGACATTAAAGGAGTTGACATAATGAAATTATTTAAATCGTTAATTTTAACTTTAGTTATAACATTGATATTCACTACATCACAAATATTTTGTCAGGATACAGTTAAACAGGAAACAATAAAGTTGGTTCCAAGCGGAGAGGTTGTTGGGTTAAATATAGAATTAAAGCATCCTTATGTGTATCAAAGATTAAGTGAAGATGAAAAGGATTTAGAATATGGAGATATAATATTATCAGTAAAATACAAACTTAAAAAAGCAAAATCAATAGATAAAATAAATGAAATTATGAAATTAAAAAATCAAGAGATAATAGTAGAATTATCTAGAGAAGGAAAAAACTATACACAAAAGATGACTACAGATCAACTTAGGATGTATGTATTAAAAGAAAGTGTATCTGGAATAGGTACTATAACAGCAACAAATGAAAGTGGAGAATTTGTTGGGATATCTCATAGTATAAAAATGGCAAATAGAGCAATAGAGTTTAATAAATGTGAAGTTTTTGAAACGTCATATGTTCAAGAAATAAAATCTTATAAGGATAGAGTAGGAAGTTTAATAGCCAATATAACTGATAAAAAAATAGGTAGTGTATACTCAATGGGAGAATATGGAGTTAAAGGAAAGTATGATAATTTTAAATATTCTAAGAAAAAGTCTTTAGAAATAGCAGAACCTAAAAAGGGTAAAGCATATATATATTGTAAAACGCCAGTTACAAATGAACTAAAGTTACACGAGATAGAAATAACAAAAGTTGGCAAAGAATCTTCTCAAATAAAGATAGTTGATGAAAATCTAATAAAATATAGAGGAGGAGCAGTTGTAGGTATGAGTGGATCACCGATAATACAAGATAATAAAATTGTAGGTGGATTAAGAAGTATAGTTATAAAAAATCCTACAAGAGGTTATATTGCTAATATTCACAGTATGTTGTATGATAGATATGAAATTTAGACATTGGAGAGAGTAATATGAATTTAAAAAGAATAACTATTATAATTATACTAATAATAGCAGTATTATTAGGTGTGTACTTGTTTGTACCAATTAACAATTCTAAAGGTGAAGATATAAGCTATAAACCTAATAATAAAATAGAAGCTACCGACAATAAAGAAACTATCCAAACAATAGAATTCCTTAAATCTATATCAGGATTAAAGGCTAAAAATATAGAATTAATAGATAATCCAGTAGGAATTAAAGGCGAATTTTTAGCACCAAAAGAATCTATATTAAATGGAGTAGATTATTTCTTAAAACATACTGAAAATGATAAAATGACAAATGTTAAAGTAGATATAGGAGATAGTTATATAGCTATAAGAGTTGATTACAAAATAACTAAGAGTATAACTACACCAATAGAGGTAAAAATAATTCCTACATTAAACAATAATAAAGATTTAGAACTTAAAATAAAAGAAGTTAAGTTTTTAGATTTAAAAGTAGCAGATTGGATAGTTAATATGGGATTAAAGAGCTTTATAAAAGATTGGTTCCCAAAAGATGAAAATATTAATGTGGAATTTAAAGACGGAGTTGTAGTAATATATAAAGATAACTTTAATGGAATAGAGTTAGATAAACTTAAAGTAGAATCAACAGGATTAAATATTAATATGACTATAGATTTAAATACTATAATTAAAAATATAAATTCTAAAAATAAATAATAAAGAGGTATGAAGAAACTTCATACCTCTTTATTATTTATCAAATATATTTAGTTAATGTAATTTTTATACTATATATTTCTATATTTATTACTATATAAATTATTTACTAATTCTTAAATTAATTAAATTGAGTATAAATAATATTAACAATAGTTAATACTTATAGGTAATATTAAAAACTTACAAATACTTATAATTTTTAATTTAGAAATATAAAGGAGAATTTATGAAAAAAATACATATTAATGAACATAAAAGTTATAAAGGACAGAGTTTAATACTACTTCTTCTTTTAAATATATTTGATGGGTTAATAACATATATAGGTTTAGAATTTGGGTTTTACCAAGAAATGAATGTGCTTGTAAATAATATATATAATTATAGTTCAAATTTATTCTTATTAATAAAAGTAATAATACCTACCGCTATTTTAATTTTATTAGTATTAAATATTAAAGATAACTTATCAAAAATAACAAAACTATTTATATATACAGCTAATATAGTGTATGTATTTATAGGTTCATATCATATATTATTATTAATACAATTAATGTACTCTATATAATATATAAAAATGATGTATATTTTATATACTTTATGTTTATTTTATTTTTTAAGCTAATAACTTCATAAGTATTAAGAAATACTATAAATAAGTAAGAGAATAAATATAGGAGGGAAAAATGTATTATAAACAAAAGTATATAGAATCTATAGAAACTTTAAAATCAAATATAAATGGATTAAGTAGTGATGAAGCTAAAAAAAGATTAGAAGAACATGGATATAATGAACTTAAAGAAGGTGTTAAAGTTCCAACTTGGAAGTTATTTTTAGAAAGCTTCAAAGATCCGTTAGTTATAATACTTTTAATAGCAGCACTTGTACAAATATTTTTAGGTGAGGTTGTTGAATCTATAATAATATTTATAGTTATAATACTAAACTCAATATTAGGAGTAACTCAAACTAAAAAAGCTGAGGGATCATTAGAAAGCTTAAAAAAGTTATCTGCACCAAAAGCAAAAGTAATAAGAGATAATCAAAAACAAACTATAGAAGGACGAGAATTAGTCCCTGGAGATATAGTAATCCTTGAAGCTGGAGATTATATACCCGCAGACGGAAGAATTATAGAAGCACAAACTTTAAAAATAGTAGAAGGAATGCTTACAGGTGAGTCAGAACCAGTATTAAAACATAGTGAAAAAATAGATGAAGATGTTGGTATAGGCGATCAAAAAAATATGGTATTTAGTGGATCTTTGGTTGTATATGGAAGGGGAACATTTGTAGTAACATCTACTGGAATGAATACTGAAATGGGTAAAGTAGCCAATTTACTTGAAACTGCAGAGAATAAACAAACTCCATTACAACAAAAGCTTGATGAGTTTAGTAAAAAGCTTGGTGGATTAATAATAGTTATAGCAGCACTTATATTTATAATTCAAGTTGTTAGAAGTTTTATGAGTGATGTGGATATACCGAAAGCAAAAATTATAGCAGATTCATTTATATTTGCAATTGCAGTAGCAGTAGCAGCTATTCCAGAAGCTTTATCATCTATTATAACGATAGTTTTATCTGTTGGAACAAATGATATGGCTAAAAAACAAGCTATAATTAGAAAATTACCAGCAGTTGAAACATTAGGATCTACAAGTGTTATATGTACAGATAAAACTGGTACATTAACGCAAAATAAAATGACAGTAGTAGATTTTTATATGTATGAAACACCTAAAGAAGATATGAGTACACAAAATATTAACTATTCATATCAATCTAAAACACTAACTGTAGCATCTGCTATATGTAATGATTCAAATATAAATAATGAAGGAAAAGAAATAGGAGATCCAACAGAAGTTGCATTAATAAAATTCGCTAATAGCAGAAATCTAGATTATAATATCTTAAGAAATAGATACAATAGACTAAGTGAAATACCATTTGATAGTGATAGAAAACTTATGTCTACAGTAAATAATATTCATGGAAATGTCTATATGTTTACTAAAGGGGCTCCTGATGTAGTATTTAGTAGATGTAAATATGCAATGGTTGATGGAGATACTGTAGATATAAATGATGATATATTAAATTCATATAGAAGTATGAACGAAGAATTTTCAAATAAAGCACTAAGAGTCTTAGCTTTTGCTATAAAAGATGTAGAAGATGATAATTTTGTTCCATCATTAGAGGATGAAGTTGATATGACTTTAGTAGGTCTTATGGCAATGATAGATCCACCTAGAGAAGAAGTATATGAAGCTGTTAGAGAAGCTAAAAGTGCTGGAATAAAAACTGTTATGATAACTGGAGACCATAAAACTACAGCAGCGGCTATAGCAAAAGATATTGGTATAATGGATGAGGGTGATATTGCCTTAACAGGACAAGAGTTAGATTCACTTACTGATGAAGAGTTAGATGAAAAGTTAGAGCATATCCCAGTATATGCAAGAGTGTCACCTGAGAATAAAATACGTATAGTTAGAGCATGGCAGAAAAAAGGAAAAATAACAGCAATGACAGGTGACGGTGTAAATGATGCTCCTGCTTTAAAGCAAGCAGATATAGGAATAGGTATGGGTAGTGGTACAGATGTTGCTAAAGATGCAGCTGCTATGATATTAGTTGATGATAACTTTGCCACAATAGTAAATGCCGTTGAAGTAGGTAGAACTGTTTATAAAAACATTAAAAAGTCTATAACTTACTTATTTGCAGGAAACTTTGCAGGTATACTTGCTATATTATTTGCAGTATTTGCTAACTGGGCAAATCCATTTACAACATTACAACTATTATTTATAAACTTAATAACGGATTCTCTTCCTGCTATATCTCTAGGATTTGAAAAGCCTGAAAAAAATATTATGACAAAAGCACCAAGAGACCCAAATGAAAGTATATTAGCTGGAGGAACTATACAAGCAGTTTTATTTAGAGGTACAATAATAGGTATTGTAGTAATAATAGCTCAATTTATAGGAAGGCAAATATCTCCGTATGTTGGAACTGCAATGGCATTTTCTACTATCACACTATGTAGAATATTACAAACACTACCAGCAAGATCAAATGAGTATACATTAAAGGAAATAGGATTGTTTTCAAATATGTATGTTATATATGCAATAATAGCTTGTTTACTTATATACGGCATTACGTTACTTCCATTTATGAGACCTATATTTGATATACCTTTAGAATTTGGAATTTATCAATTAGGAATATGTGTATTACTAGCTATAATATCTACATTAATAATGGAGATTATTAAATTTAGAAAATCAAATGAAAGATAAATAAAAATATGTATACTCTAAAAAAGTATACCTATTTTTATCAATTATTTATAAAATTAAAAATTATACTTTTAAAGAGAATTTCTTTCAAAATTATAGTTATTATAAAATTATAACATTTAATCGTATTATATATAAAGAAAAATAATAAAATATTCGTTATTGTATTTAATATATAACTTAAATATTGTATAATATACTAAATTAATGAAATAAATTGGGATTTTTTATCGTTAAATATGTACGATGAAGATAAAGTTATATATTAATATTTAAAGGGAGAGAATTAAGAAAATGATACTTATAAAAAATGGGAGAATAATAGACCCACACTCTAAAAGGGATGAAGTAGTAGATATAGTAATAAGAGATAATAAAATATTAAAAATAGGTAAGTGCTCATTAACAGATGAATATGAAAAAGTTATAGATGCTAGCGGATGTATAGTAGCACCTGGACTTATAGATGTTCATGTTCACTTTAGAGATCCAGGATTTACTCATAAAGAAGATATAGAAACTGGTTCAAAGTCAGCTGCAAAAGGTGGATTTACAACAGTCGTATGTATGGCAAATACTAATCCTATAGTTGATAATGAAGAAACTTTAGAATACATAAAAGAAAAAGCTAAAACATCTCCTATAAATGTTTTACAAGCCTGTGCTATAACTAAAGGTTTTAAAGGAAAAGAATTAGTTGATATGAAATATCTTAAAGAATGTGGAGCAGTAGGATTTACTGATGATGGACTTCCTATAATGGATAGTGATGTTATATATAATGCTATGTTAAAAGCAAAAGAGCTTGATGTTCCTTTAAGTTTTCATGAAGAAGATCCATCTCTTATAACTGTAGCTGGTATAAATGAAGGGGAAATATCTAAAAAGTTAGGTATATCTGGGGCAAGTAATGTAGCAGAAGATGTTATGGTAGCAAGAGATTGTATGATAGCTATAAAAACAGGTGCAAAGGTAAACATACAACATATAAGTTCTGGAGTGTCTGTTGAAACTGTAAGAATGGCTAAGAAATTAGGTGCTAATGTATATGCAGAAGCAACACCACATCATTTTACTTTAACCGAAGAGGATGTATTAAATTATGGTACAAATGCTAAGATGAATCCTCCTCTTAGAACTGAAAATGATAAATTAAAAATAATAGAAGGATTACAGGATGGTACAATAGAAATAATAGCAACAGATCATGCTCCTCATACTTATGAAGAAAAGAATGTAGAATTTGCTAAATCTCCAAGTGGAATAGTAGGGCTTGAGACTGCATTAGCTCTTGGTATAACTAATTTAGTTAAAAAAGGCTATTTAAGTATGATGACATTACTTGAAAAAATGACTATAAACCCAGCAAAACTTTACAATCTAGATTGTGGATTTTTAAAAGAGGGTTCTGTAGCTGATTTAGTAATATTTAATCCTAATGAAAGTTATAAAGTAAGTAAATTTGAATCAAAATCTTTTAATTCACCATTTATAGGACATGAGTTATATGGAAAGATTAATTATACTATATGTAGAGGGAAGATAGTATTTGATGGCATGAGTAAATAGACAAATTTAAAAGAGATTACTTAAATTTTAAGTAATCTCTTTTTATAGTAAAGAAAACTTTATTTATAAATCGCTTTAATTGGATCTAGTTTAGATGCTTTAATAGCTGGAACAATACCGAATATAGTTCCAGTAACTACAGTAGTTACACTTGCAAATAGTAGACTATTTATATTAGGAATAGCTTTAAATGGTAAATAATTAGATGCATAATTTACAACAATAAATCCAATTACTATACCGATTATACCTCCTAAAATCGTAATAAATATAGCTTCAACTAAAAACTGTATTAATATATCTAAAGGTTTAGCTCCTATAGCACGTCTTATACCTATTTCTCTTTGACGTTCCATTACAGATACATACATTATATTCATAACTCCAACACCACCTACAAACATGGATATAGCAGTTATAAGTGTTACAAATTTATTTATAGTAGAAACCATAGATTCAAGTTCCTTAGTTGCCTCTGTAGGATCATCTATATTATAAGAACCATTTATATCAGGATGTAATTCATATAGTTTGTTTATAACATTATTTGAAACTTCATACATATCATATCCTTTAGATACAACTAAATCAAGAGAATATATATCTTGAGGATAAGAAAATTGGTTCATTAAATCATTGAATGCTTTACTAGGCATATATGAATATATATAATTCATATCACCATAATACATATTGTCTACATTACTTTCAGCATTATTTCTAATGGAATCTTCATCAATAACACCAATTACTTCGTAAATATGATTGTTTATAGTTATTCCTTTGCCTAAAGCTTCTTCAGGTGCATTAAATAAATCAATAGCATTTTGCATAGTAATGATTATAACTTTTCTATTATCATCATCATAAGAAAAGCTTCTACCAAATACAGGTACTATTTTATCATCCCCATTAAACTCCTTAATATCTACATATGTAGTTTTTTTATCAAAGTATGCATCCGAATAATACATAGAGCCCATACTAAAATCATCTTTACTAGCTCCTATTCTTTCAACACCTTCTATAAATGATAACTCATCAATATCTTCTAATTTAAATGGATTTAAAAATGTTTCCATATTAGCCATATTAGAGTCACTTGATTCAAAATAGATTCTAGTTTTGTTTGGATTTACACGACTAACTGAATCAGTAACTTCTTTTTTTAATCCATTTCCTATAGAGCTTACTAATATAGAGGAAGTTATTCCCATTATAATCCAAAGTAAGGTAACAAAAACACGAAGCTTATGACCTTTTAAATTAATTAAAGAACTCTTAATTATACTCATTATAAGCCTCCTCATATAACACGCCATCTTTAAGTCGTACAACCTTAGTGGCATACTTTATTAAGTCAGCATCATGTGTAACCATTATTATGGTTTTACCTTGGTTATTTAAATCTTTTAATAAACTCATAATCTCATCACTAGTCTCGCTATCTAAAGCTCCTGTTGGTTCATCTGCAAATATAAGTTTAGGATTATTTACTAAGGAACGAGCTATAGCTACACGTTGTTGTTGTCCACCAGATAGTTGAAGTGGCATACCCTTTATTTTGTCTAAGAGACCAACTTTTTCTAATTTTTCTTTAACTATATTTTCTCTTTCAGATTTATTTAATTTTCCATCGTAAAGTAGAGGTAGTTCTACATTTTGATAAATACTTAATGTTTCTATTAAGTTAAATTGTTGGAAAATAAATCCGATGTATTTATTCCTAAAAACTGAACGTTGATTCTCATTTAAGTTACTTACATTCTCATAATTAAAAAAATATGAACCAGTATCAAATTTATCTAAAAAAGCTAATACATTAAGTAGAGTAGTTTTACCACTACCTGATTTACCCATTATCATTACAAAGTCGCCTTCTTCTATATCAATGTTTAATGACTTTAAAACATGAAATTTTTCTTTACCCACCTTATAATATTTATTTATATCCTTAAGTTTTATTAAACTACTCACTTTGCATACCTTCAGTATCAATTCCTAAAGTATCTACAGGAATTGCATCACCTTCATTCATTTTATCTGATGGGTATCTAATAATAATATCTTGTTTATCAAGTCCGTCTTTTACAACTGTAAATTCATCATTTTGACTTTGGATTTCAATTTTTTGTTTCTTTAATATTCCGTCATAGCTTTTAAATACATATGGTTTATCATTTTCATCTTTAAGTATTGATGAACTTGGTATTTTACATAAGCTATCAGTTATCTCTATACAAGCTTGAACATGAAATCCATTAACTAAATCTTCTTGATCTTCAAATGATATATCTATATCATAATAAGATAGAGTAGGATTATTCATATTATCACCTTGACTCGATGTTGGTCTATCAGATATTGCACTAACTCTACCTGTAACTTTTTTACTTGTAGATAAAATTGTAACAGTTACAGGATCATCTATTTGAAGTTTTGGTAAATCTTGTTCACTAGTTTGACCTTTCATATAAAATGTACTACTTTGAAGAGTTATCATTGAACTACCATCTTGATCATTTAAATATACTTTTCCAGCAAAAGGAGCAGTAGTGTCTATATACGCTTTTTTATTTAATGTAGAAACCTGAGATTCTAATTTATTTATTTCAGCGTTTATTATTGGATCATTATCTATATTTGATTTTTTCAACTCATTTATTTGGCTTTTTAAAGAGTCTATTTCACTTATTACTGACTCATTTTTTACAGTAAATAAAACATCTCCTTCTTTGACAATCTTTCCATTTGTAACATTTAATTTACTTATTTCGCCTTCAGTTGGCATGCTAAACTCTTTAGATTTCGTTGGAAGTATAACTCCGTTTATAAATATTTTTTCATTATCTGCAATTGTATAAGTTTCTACATAATTTTCTTCAGAGTTAATAGTATTACTTTTCTTATTATGCAAATAGTAAACACCTATTAATAAACTAGATACAACTGTAATTCCAACAACTATCTTAATCTTTTTATTTTTTAATTTTTCTAAAAAAGACATAGATATTCCCCCCCTTTATATAAAACTTAGATGTAGGTAATTAATATATTTTTCCAATATATTAATTACTTACCTATATAGATTTAATTATACGTAAAAATATACAAATAAGTCAAAGAAAATATAAAATGTAATAAAATTGTAATAGATTAATTATAATAAAGTATTATTAGATGTAAAAAGTAGCTATATAAAAGCAAAAAATGTTAACTTTACCTTTATATAGCCACTTTTTAATAATTTATTATGCAATTATTTCTTTGTCTTTAGATGAAGTAGAGTCTAATTTTTTTAATAAAATATATCTATTTATACCATATTGATTCTCTCTTTGAAGTTGCATTTCAAATCCTAGGCTTAAAATAGTTCTTAAGCTAAATATATTTTCAGCTGCAACAGCAGTTAGTATATGACTCTTACCTCTAGCTATAGATTCTTCGATTCTAGTCTCAAGTAGTATCTTGTGTAATGAATTACCACGATAAAGAGGGTCCACCATTACATATCCAGATACATAAGTTGAGTTAACTTCATCATCGTTCATACCAATATCATAAAGATTGTTTAAATAATCTCCACTTGGAGGTTCACAAAGTGCACATGCTACTAATGTATCTTCAACATAACATCCAACAATAAATCCACCATTGTTTAAAACATTTTGTAAGTAATCTGTATCACGAAATTTAAGCCAGTTTTTATTTGAAATTGAGCTAATTACCTTATTAAATAAAACTGTTATGTCATTAAAATTAGATGCACCAATTAAAACTACATTAGCATATAAATTTTCGCAAAGCTCTCCGTTGAATTTAGATAATTTTACAGTCTTTATCAAAATAAACACCTTGTGTTCACATAAGGTCGCTACTCTTATGCAGTTCTCTTATGAACTTCTCATACTTTCATATGAGAGCAGACTATTTCTTCACCCTCGACATTACTCGTTAGGGGCAACCTACTTCCACTATCAATCGCTTATAGTGTACGACCTTTTAGGTCTAGTCGTTGAAGGTCTCCCTATTAAGGATTTCCCTGCATGAACATCCATTTTTAACAGCACTTAGGGTTTAACCATATGCCATCCTAAGACTTTTTTCTACTTTCGTTCCTTCACGCTTAAAGCTATTCGCTTTTACGTTGTGGCACTTAGGCTTTAGGAATTACCTGCAATTCAAGTTGTGTCCTATGCAGATTTCTCTACATACGAGGCTTAAATTAACCTCTTTTCTATAGAATAAGAAGACTATGTCTTCAATATATATTTGTAAGTAAAAATAATACTTTATAATTAACAATGATATTATAACACATAAATAAGGATTAATAGTAGTATTTTGTTGAAAAATGTTGATTTTAAAATATAAAAAAAGACTTAATATAATTAAGCCTTTAATTTTAGATATTTATTTTTCTCTATCATGAGAGTTTTGGTAATTTGCAACAGTGTTTGCTGCAGCAAATACTGCTTCATTTACTAAAGATAAAGTAGATTTTATTCTTTCTGTATTATTTAACTTCTCTGAATTATCTAGAGCATGTCTTAAATTAATTTGAGCATCTTGAAGACTAGAAAAAGCATCAGTTAAATGTTGTTTAGAATTTTTCATAAATACCTCCATATAAAATGTTATAAATATACACTAAAAGTATTTGCAAAATAAACATATTTATTCATAAAGATATATAGCAATAATAAGAATATAAAACAAATTATAGGCAAACATAAATTTATAAAAATATATCAAGGAGTACGTATAATAATGGGTAAATATAAATTAATTAATAAATTCACATTAATATCATCTTTATTTATAATACTAATTTTAACTACAGGTATGTCAAATCAAAATAATAGTTTTAGTGGTAAAATATTTAAGAATATATATATTGAACAAGTACATGTTGGAAAAATGAAGTTAGATGAAGCTAAAGATGCAGTAGATAAAAAATATTTGCTTAAACCAATATACATGAAATATAAAGATAAAACATGGTGTATAAACCCACAGGATATAGACCTAAGCTATAATACTGATGATGCAGTTAAAAATGCATATAGCTATACTAGAAGCGATAGTAATATAGAAAATATAAAAAGAAAATGTAATTTGGACCTAAATAAACCATATAAAATTAAGCTAAATGCAACTTATAATGAAGTTAAATTAAGCGAACAATTATCATATATTCAAAATGATATAAATAAGAAAGTTCAACAAGCTACATTAGAAATAAGTGATAGTGGGCAGATGATAACAACTCCATCAAAGGAAGGATTAGAAGTCGACATTGCTTCCTTAAAAGAGCAAATATACGATATGATAAAAAATAAAGATATAAAAGATATAAAACTTCCTGTAAAAATTATAAAGCCAACAATTACTACAGAACAAGTAAAATCTATAAATACTATATTAGGTCAATTTAGTACAAGTTTTAATGAAAATAGTGCAAGGGGAAGTAATATATATGTTGCTGGAAAGAGCACTAGTGATATACTTATAATGCCTGGTGATACATTTTCATATAATAAATCCACTGGAGCAAGAACATGGAGTAATGGATATAAAACTGCAAAGGTAATAGTAGGTGGAAGATATGTTAATGGCGAAGGCGGTGGGGTATGTCAAGTATCAACTACAATATATAATGCTGCTTTAATGTCAGGTCTTGAAATACAAGAAGTTCATAATCATACATATCCATCTCACTATGTGTCAAAGGGAAGGGATGCAGCAGTATCTTATGGATATATAGATTTAAAATTTAAAAACAACTTTGCTCATCCTATATATATAAAAAATATAGTTGCAAATGGAGCGATTACTTCTAAAATATATGGTTGTAATCAAGATAGAGAAAAATTATATATAAGAACACAAGAAAGTCGTGAAAAAGACAAAATAATAGTAAAGACATATAGAGTATTTTTAGGAGAAGAAAATAATAAAATAAGGGAAGAATTAGTATCAGAGAATAAATATAAAATAAAATAAATATATTGAAAACATTTTTCTTTAATGATATATTTAAATTAAGAAAAAATAAATGTCAAATTAATTGGCATTTATTTTTTAATAAAAGAGCAAACGATTGCATTGTTTAAGGGGGATATAATGGAAAAAAAGTGGTGGAAAGAAGCAGTTGCATATCAAATATATCCACGTAGTTTTATGGATTCAAATAATGATGGAATAGGGGATTTACAAGGAATAATATCAAAATTAGATTACTTAAAAGATTTAGGAATAGATGTTATTTGGATATGTCCTGTGTATAAATCTCCAAATGATGATAACGGATATGATATAAGCGATTATCAAGATATAATGAGCGATTTTGGAACTATGGAAGACTTTAATGAATTATTAAGTGAAATTCATAAAAGAAATATGAAGATTATAATAGATCTAGTAATAAATCATACAAGCGATGAGCATCCTTGGTTTATAGAGTCTAGGTCATCTAAACAAAATCCAAAGAGAGATTGGTATATTTGGAGAGAAGGAAAAGATAATAAAGAACCAAACAATTGGGAAAGTATATTCAAAGGATCAGCATGGGAATATGATGAAAATACAAAGGAATACTATTTACATCTGTTTAGTAAAAAGCAACCAGATTTAAACTGGGAAAATGAAGATATGAGAAATGAAATATATAAGATGATAAATTGGTGGTTAGATAAAGGAATAGATGGATTCAGAGTAGATGCTATAAGTCATATAAATAAAGAGGAAGGATTAGTTGATATGGACAATCCTGATAATTTAAAATATGTTCCATCTTTTGATAAACATATGAATGTTGAAGGAATACATGACTATCTAAGAGAGTTAAAAGAAAATACATTTAGTAAATATGATATAATGACTGTAGGAGAAGCAAATGGTGTAAAAGCTGAACAAGCTACTGATTGGGTTGGAGAAAATGATGGAAAGTTTAATATGCTATTTCAGTTTGAGCATATAGATTTATGGAATAGCTCAGAGTTTAATTTACCAAATTTAAAAAAAGTATGGAATAAGTGGCAAGTTAATCTTGAAAATGATGGATGGAATGCATTATTTATAGAAAATCATGATATAACTAGGGTAGTATCATCTTGGGGTGATGATACTAGATTTTTAAAAGAAAGTGCTAAAGCGTTAGGATTACTATACTTTATGCATAAAGGGACACCATTTATATATCAAGGACAAGAAATTGGTATGACAAATGTTAAATTTAATGATATAAACGAATATGATGATATTAGATCCATAAATGAATATAATCAGCTTATAAATCAAGGGATGAGTCCAAAAGATGCATTAGAACATATATGGAATACATCAAGAGATAATACTCGTACACCTATGCAGTGGGATGATAGTTTAAATGCGGGATTTAGTAAATCTAATCCATGGATTCATGTAAATCCTAATTATAGATATATAAATGTAAAAGAACAACTTGAAGATGATGACTCAATACTTAACTTTTATAAAAAAATGATAAAAATTAAGAAGAGTAGTGAATGTCTAATATATGGTAAATACAATCTTATACTAGAGGATGATACAAATATATTTGCATATGAAAGAATATTAAATGATGAAAAATTCTTAGTAATATGCAATTTAAAAAGCGAATCTTCTAATTATAAATATGAGAAATTAACGTTAAAGTATGAAAATTTAATATTATCTAATTATAATGTAGATGCTCATAAAGACTTAAATAATTTTGAATTAAAACCTTGGGAAGCAAGACTTTATAAAATAAACTAAGTGTGATTTTGTTATATGAGTACAAATACACTAAATAATAAATAGGAAAAATAGGAAAACAACTATAAACGATGTTTTCCTATTTTTTTACGTATACGGAAATTACATCATAACTATATTTGTGAATAACCTATGAATATAAGTAATATCAATGACTTTATAAACGTAAAAAATAACATTTTTGAGCAACGGATGTATCTGTAGCGGTAGAAAGAATATATCGTTGGCGAAATGAGCGAAGCGAATTTTTTATTATATATAAATTATCTTATATAGTTAAAATGAGATATTATGAATTTCCATTTATTTATATATTTTTATTTAGCAAATAAATGATAAAAGAAGAAATTTGACTAATAATATAAATGAGAAATAAATAAATTCGTAAGAAGACATAAAAGCTAAATAAACACTGGAGGGATACTTATGAAAACTAAGAAAAGTAAAGTTTTAATAATGCTAAGTATAGCAGTAATCTTTTTTATAAGTTCTAATAGTTCTTATTGTGATGTATATTCTGTTAAATATAAAACTACAACAAATAGTCAAGAAAAAGAAACTATAAATGAATCATATAATTCTAGAAAAGTAGCTTATATAACAATAGATGATGGTCCATCAAAGTACACAGATGATATATTAAGAATATTAGATAAATATAAAGTCAAAGGAACTTTCTTCTTGATAGATAGAAATATGAATATTTATCCAGAGAAAGTAAAGAAAATAGTAGAAAGTGGAAATACAGCTGGCCTTCATAGTGTATCACATGATATTCATAAGTTGTATAAAACAAGTATTTCTGCAAAAGAAGAATTTGATTTAAACAATCAAACTTTTTATGAAATTACTGGAAGATATTCAAACTTAGTTAGATTACCATATGGAAGTAAACCATATGCATCTAAAGAGAGTTATAATAACTTAGTAAATGCAGGATATAAGATATGGGATTGGAATATAGATACACAAGATTGGAAATCTTCATCTAGTGAAATAGTAGAAAATGCAAAAACATATTCTAAAAATAAAAATGAAATAGTACTATTGATACATGAAAAAAAACAAACAGTAGAAGCATTAGACTCTTTAATAAATTACTTAATTGAAGAAGGGTATGATATTTTACCAATAAATGAAAATCAAGATCCTAAGAACTTTTGGTTAAAAAATCTCTATAAATAAATATTTATAGAGATTTTTTATGAAAGTATTGTAATACAGTGCATATAATTTACTAATGTAAATAAGTAAGAAGGGAGGATTATTGTGGATATTAAAAGTAACAATCGCCAAACTAGTTCAGGTATAGCTAGTACAAGTGCTAGTACGGGCGCTTCTGATAATACCTCTCAAAATATAAATACAGGTTTAAACAGCTTTAGTTATGCAGACTTTGTATTATTATCATCAACAATATCATATGCCATAGCAGAAGAAGTAAGCGTAGAAGATTTGGAAATATTAGTAACTTTTCTTGGAATGATATCTGCTGATCTAGCTCTACTACTTATAAAAAAAGGTCGATTAGCTGCAAGTCAAGCTGCACAAAGTACTAGTATAGACACTACTACAGAGGAAACATCTGAAGAGGTAGAGTCAACATTAGTTAGAAAATCTAGACATAGAAAAAAAAAGAAAATTAAAAAAAAGAAAGTAAAAATAAAACAAGTTTATAATAAAAAATAAAGTAAAAATGAGTATTATACATATAAAATTTAGTTAATATAGAATATAGATGTGTTTTTTATACTAAAAAAGTAAAAAAAAGTAATAAAATGTATTGACTTTGTTAAGTTAATAATATATCATAGTTTTTGTCAAAAGACTAAATTGACATAAAAATTTCATATACACGGAGGAAGATTATAAAATGGGAGAGAGTTCATTCTTATCACAATTCCTTATGATTACAGATTTAAAAACTGTTATTTTTATAGCTGTACTTATAGGAACATTTTTTATTGTTAAGCAGTTCGAAAAGAAAAAAGTTAAATTTTCTACAAGAACAATATATGCAACAATAATAGGACTTATATTAGGGGTTATTATACAATTAGTAGCAGGACTTCCAGAAAATCCAGCAGAAGTTACTTGGTTACAAGAAGTTACTAAATGGTATGGATTATTTGGTTCAGGATTTATGGATCTATTAAAGATGTTAGTTGTTCCAATGGTATTTGTATCAATATTAAGAGTTATCATAAATATGGGTGAAGGTGATGACTTAGGAAAATTAACATTTAAATCATTAGGAATGTTACTTATGACAACTGCACTTGCTGCAATAGTTGGTATAGTAGTAGGGAATGTTATGAAACTAGGTGTAGGAACAGATGTAGTAGCTACTGCAGATACAGAGCTTAGAGAAATAACTCCTTTAGTTGATACTTTAAGAGGATTATTACCATCAAATCCTGTTGCATCTATGGCTGATGGAAATATAGTTGCTATAATAATATTTGCTACATTCTTAGGACTTGCAGTAAAGAGATTAAGCAAAAAGTACTTAGATATTATAAAGCCATTTATAGATTTAGTAGAAGCATTCTATAAGATAATAGTATCAGTTGCTATGACAGTAATTAAGTTTATGCCATATGCAGTAGTTGCTTTACTAGCAAATACTATAACAGCTCGTGGATTAGCATCTATGATATCTGTTGTTCAGTTCATAGTAGCATTATACATATCAGTTGCTATAATGTTTGTTATACATTTAATAATAATAGCACTAAATGGATTAAATCCAATAACTTATATAAAAAATGCTGCAGAGCCATTACTTCTTGCATTTACATCTAGATCAAGTTTAGGTACATTGCCTGTTACAATAGAGGCTTTAACTGATAAGCAAGGTGTTGAAGAAGGTGTTGCAAGTTTCACTGCAAGTTTAGGTGCTAATATGGGTATGAACGGATGTGCTGGTATATATCCAGCATTAATGGCAGTAACAATAGCTAATATGGCTGGTGTTGAAATGAATGCAAGCTTCTATGCAATGCTTTTAGTTGTTATAACTATAAGTTCGTTAGGTATAGCAGGACTTCCAGGAACAGCGACAATGGCAGTTTCAGTAGTTTTATCAGGTGTAGGTATCGGATCATACTTCCCACTAGCTGGTGGAATACTTGCAATAGATCCAATACTTGATATGGGACGTACAATGTTAAATGTAAATGGTTCAACTACTACAGCTGTAATAGTTGGAAAGTCTCTTAAAAAGTTAGATAAAGAAGTATTTAATGGTGCTTCAGTTTCAGAAAATAACTAAAAATGATAAAAAAAGCTATCTATATTTAGATAGCTTTTTTATTTATTATGTCAAAACAATCTTCAAATTCAATATTAGATTTAATCTCAATACATTTATTTATTAACGTATTTATATTGGATTTAAATGTATGTTTACTTATATCTGCATGCTTAAATACTAAGTGATTATAAGATGAAGTTGAATAAAGCATATAGCCATATTTTAAACATTCGTTATTAAAATTATAATCTTCTCTAATAGAAATATCTTTAAATTTTATATTATCAAAAACTTTTCTTTTAAAACATATAGTAGATCCCATTAAATTTTGAGAATATGCATTCTCTGTTGCAACCCTTTTTAAAATAAGTTTTTTATATTGTTCTAAGTAGTAGTAAGTCTTTTGCTTACCTAAAACATAGCATCCTTCTCTTAAAAAAGCCTTATTAGCTTCATCTAAATAATAAGGCCCATAATAATCGTCATCATCAAATTTTGATATAATATTATAATTTGATTTATTGATACCAAAGTTTAAGCATGCTCCTAAAGAAGTCTTTTCAGGTAATTTATAAACAAATATATTTAATTCTTTATTTATATATTTATATATATCCTCTATATTAATTTTATCATTGTTAATTACTATAATTAGTTCTTTATCGTTAAATTCTTGTCTTAAAAAGTTATTAATCATGTTTTCTATACAATAGTCTCGATTAGTTACAGTTATAATAGAAAATCCGTTTTTATACATATCTAATCCTTTCTAAAATAAAAGTATTAACTTATTTATAAATGTGCTTAATTTGAATTTAATTATATAAATCTATATTAACCGTATTTGAGAAAGTATAATTTATAGCAATATTTATTAGAAGTTTGTTTCTATATCAACAACATATAAGGATGAGTATATATTTTTACTAAATACAATATGCGAGATGTTAAAATAAATCTAATTTAATAGAATTTTTAAGTAAAATAAATTAACTTTCTGTAGAATTTTACTAAGTAAGTTTATAATATAGTATGCTTAAGTCAGATAAAAAGTGATATATTTTGAAATGTTGTGAAATAGAATAAGTGTCAAATTAAAATTTTATATCATATAATAAAAAGAAAACTATCCAATAGCGAGGTTTTTTGTATGATTGATATTAATAAACTCTTGAAGTACCCATATTTAATCGATATAAGCAAAGAAAATAATATACATTTAACTAGTATAATAATACTCACCTATAACCAACTAAAATACACTAAGCTATGTATTGAAAGCATAAGAAAATTCACATACAAAAATAGATATGAATTAATCGTAGTTGACAATAATTCGACAGATGGAACTGTAGCATGGTTAAAAGAACAAGATGATATTAAGTTAATATTAAATAATGAAAACTATGGAGTAGCAAAAGGGTGGAATCAAGGTATAGAGATATCTAAAGGAGAAAATATATTACTTCTTAATAATGATGTGATAGCTACTCCGAACTGGTTGTATAACTTAGATAGCTGTTTATGGTCAAATTCTGAAATTGGTGCTGTTAGTTGCTTATCAAATCATGTTTCGAATAAACAAAGAATAGAAGTTGGTTATAGTGATATAACATCTATGTTAGATTTTGCAAGTGAGTTTAATATACAAGACTCAAGAAAATATGAATCAAGAGATAAACTTATTGGTTTTTGTTTATTAATAAAAAGGGAAGTTATAAATAAAGTTGGATTATTAGATGAGCAATTTTTTCCAGGAAATTTTGAAGATGATGATTATTGTATGAGAATATTAGAAGCTAAGTATAAACTTGTACTTAGTAAGGATACTTTTATACATCATTTTGGGAATATTTCTTTTAAGAATAACGACTTAGATTATAAGAAAATACTTAGGAAAAATAAAGAAAAATTTAAGAAAAAATGGGTTAAAATCTCATTAACAGACAATTTTATACTTACATGGAGGGATTTTAATGAAAATTGCTATAGTTGGTACTGGATATGTAGGATTAGTAACAGGTACATGTTTGGCTGAAATAGATGCAGGAAATATTATTTGCGTTGATATAGATGATATTAAAATTAATAATTTAAAAAAAGGAATATCACCAATATATGAAAATAGATTAGAAGAGTTAATAAACAAAAATTATAAAAAAGGAAATTTAGATTTTACTACAGACTATAAATATGCATATAAAGATGCAGATGTAATAATATTAGCAGTAGGAACTCCAGAAAGGGATGATGGTTCTGCAAACTTAGAATATTTATTTGATGCATGTGATAAAATTGCTAGTACTATAAATAAAGATACATTAGTAGTAGTAAAATCTACTGTTCCTATAGGTACATGTAATAGTATAGAAAAATATATCAATGAAAAATTAAACAATAATATATCTGTAGAGGTAGCATCAAATCCAGAATTTTTATCACAAGGAACAGCAGTAGAAGATACTTTAAATGCTTCAAGGATAATTATTGGAGTAAAAAGTAAATATGCAGAAGAAATATTAAGAAAAATATACAAACTGTTTAATATTCCTATAGTATGCGTAAATCGAGAAAGTAGTGAAATGATAAAGTATGCATCTAATAACTTTTTAGCATTAAAAATATCATATATAAATGATATAGCAAATTTATGTGAAAAAGTTGGAGCTAATATAGATGATGTAGTAAAAGGTATGAAATTTGATATTAGAATAGGAGATAAATTTTTTAATGCAGGTATAGGATATGGTGGTTCTTGTTTCCCAAAGGATACAAAAGCTCTTTATAACATAGCAAATAATTGTGATTATGAATTAAGAACTATAAAAGCAGCTATAGATGTAAATGAATCCCAAAAACTTAAACTTATAGAGAAGGCTAATAAGATTGTAAAAAGCTTCGATGGTTTAAATGTTGCCATCTTAGGAGTTACATTTAAACCTGGAACAGATGATATGAGAGAGGCACCATCTATATCAAATATTAAATACTTAATTGATAATGGAGCAAATGTTAGAGTATATGATCCTATAGGAACCGATAATTGTAAAAAAATATTTAAAAACGAACCGAAAATAATTTATACAAATACCATTGATGATGCTATAAAAGATTCTCAGTTATGTTTAATAATGACTGAGTGGGATGAAATTGTTAATTACGATTTAAATAAATATAAAAATTTAATGAAAAATCCTATAGTACTAGATGGTAGAAATTGCTATAACTTAAATGAAGTAGCAAAATTAGATATTAAATACTACTCAATAGGAAGATAGATGTAAGCATAAAAATATAATTTAATGAAGGTGACAATTTATGAAAGGCATAATATTAGCGGGTGGATCTGGAACAAGACTTTATCCTTTAACTAAAGTGATATCAAAGCAACTATTACCTGTATATGATAAACCCATGATATATTATCCATTATCTACTTTAATATTAGCTGGGATAAAAGATATTCTTATAATATCTACACCAAGAGATATATTGATGTTTCAAGATTTGTTAGGAGATGGAAATGACTTTGGTGTTAATCTTAAATATGAAATCCAACAAGAACCTAATGGTTTAGCAGAGGCATTTATAATTGGTGAAACATTTATAGGCGGTGATAGTGTATGTTTGATATTAGGTGATAATATATTTAATGGCGGAAACTTACTTTCAATATTAGAAAAATGTTCTAAGCTTACAGAAGGAGCTACTATATTTGGCTACTTAGTAGATGATCCTAAATCTTTTGGTGTAGTTGAATTTGATGATAAATTCAATGTTTTATCAATAGAAGAAAAACCAGAAAAACCAAAATCTAATTATATAGTTCCAGGACTATACTTTTATGATAATGATGTTATAAAGATAGCTAAAAGTATTAAACCATCTGATAGAGGAGAATTAGAAATAACTTCAATAAATAATGAGTATTTAATAGCTAATAAGTTAAAGGTTGAAATTTTAGATAAAGATGTAGCTTGGTTTGATGCTGGGACTTTTGAAAATTTAAAGAAAGCTTCGGACTATATGTATAAAATTAAAAAGCTTAAAAGTATTAATATTTAATTTTCATAAAATACATTAAATATAATTAAGAAAAATTACTATAAATTTTTTAGTGAGGTTATTAGATGGGAAAATATATTTTGTTAGGTGGAGCAGGTTTTATAGGTCAAAACTTGGCTAGATTACTGCTAACTACAAATAATCAAATTATAATTTATGATAGAAATATATCTGAAAAAATTTTAGATACTAATATTCTAGAAAAGTGTCAAATCGTAGAAGGAAATTTTTTTGAGGATAATAATTTAGGAAAATACGTAAACAATGTAGATTGTGTAGTACATTTAATAAGCAGTGTGTCACCTCAAACATCTATGTGTGATATATATAGTGGATATGAAAAAGATATAAAAAAGGCAATTGAATTATGTGAGTTATGCAAAAATAATAGTATAAAAAGGATAGTATTTATATCATCTGGTGGAACTATTTATGGAAATGGAAATATAAATATAAAAAAGTACTCTGAGGATATGCAGACTAATCCTATAAATAATTATGGGATAATTAAATTAACTATTGAAAAAATATTATTAATGTACAATGAAATATATAATATGGAAAATATTATATTAAGAGTATCTAATCCATATGGAGTATGGCAAAATCCACAAAAAAATATAGGTATAATTTCAGTTTTCTTAGATAGCATTATGAAGGATAAAGAAGTAATTATATATGGAGATGGAAATACAGTAAGAGACTATGTTGAAATTGATGATGTTTGTAAAGCAATAGAATCTGTTATTTCATATAAATTTAAACAAGATGTATGTCCTATATTTAATATAGGGAGTGGAGTCGGACACTCTATTAATGATATATTAAAAACAATAGAAAAAATTACTGAAAAACACGCAAATGTAGAATATTTACCCTCTAGAGCTATAGATGTTAAATCTAATGTATTAGATATAAACAAAGCTAAAAAAATATTAAATTATACATGTAATACGGATATAGAATCTGGAATAAGGAAATTTATAGAGCAAAAAGAAAGTTTACTTTTATTAAGAAGTAATAATGAAAATAATCCTATTAAAAATAAATAAACTTATATTTTCTTATAGATTTGTTTTTATTTAATAAAATATAGTATGTATTGAGTTATAAAATATATAAAAAAGTTAATATATTGTTTATTCTATATCTTTACAAAAATGAATAATAAAAGGTGAGGATTGAGTTATGAAAATATTAAACAGAGGAAAGGATTCAAAAGATAAAGAAAGCTTTAATAAAATTAAAGTAAATGATGAACCAAGTTTAAAATTATTAAATTCCATTCTAAATGAAGAAAGTAACCTTGGAAATAGATCTATTAGTGAAAATAGTACTATATTTAGATTAAAATCAGATGATGTCAAGTTAATTGCATTTTATCTACCTCAATTTCATCAAATACCAGAAAATGATAAGTGGTGGGGAGAAAGATTTACAGAATGGACAAATGTAAAAAAAGCCATCCCACAATTTAAAGGTCACTATCAGCCTCATATCCCAGGAGAACTTGGATATTATAACTTAACAAATAAAGAAGTAATGAAAAGACAAATAGAATTGGCAAAACAATACGGAATATATGGTTTTTGTTTTCATCACTATTGGTTTGCAGGGAAGAGATTATTAGAAAAGCCTGTAAATATGCTTATAGAAAATAAAGATTTAGATATTCCATTTTGCTTATGTTGGGCAAATGAGAATTGGACTAGAAGATGGGATGGTTTAGATAATGAAGTATTAATAGCACAAAAGCACTCACCAGAAGATGATATTAATTTTATAGAAGATATAAGTAAATATTTTAACGATACTAGATATATAAAAATAGATGAAAAACCAGTATTAATAGTATATCGAATAGAACTATTTCCAAATCCAGAAGATACTATAGTTAGATGGAGAAAATGGATGGAAGATCATGGCTATAAGGGAATTTATTTAATAGGAGCACAAGGATTTGCTTGTAAAAATCCAACAAAGTATGGACTAGATGCTGCTGTTGAATTTCCGCCAAATGGAATGTATAAATACAATTATATCTCTAGCCAAGTTTCATTTAAAAATCCAAATTTTAAAGGTAATATAGTAGACTATAGTTACTATGTAAATAATAAATTATACTTAAAAGAGGATAAAGAAAAATATAATTTATTTAAAACAATAATACCATCATGGGATAACACACCTAGAAGAGGTAATAAATCAACAATATTTTATAATTCCTCTCCTGAATTATATAAACAGTGGCTTAAAGATATTATTATCTACACTAAAACTAAAAAAAATAAAGATGAGCAATTTGTATTTATAAATGCATGGAATGAATGGGGCGAAGGAGCATATCTTGAACCAGATGTAAAGTATGGATACTCTTATTTAAATTCAACGAAAGAAGCTATTTTAGAAACTAGAAAATTAAATAAAAAAATACTTTATGTATCTCATGATACTAAATATGGTGGAGCTCAATTATTATCATTAAATATCATTAAGTATTTAAAAGAAAAATTCAAGTATGATATTAGTATAATAGCTATAAATGGCGGTTGGTTTGAAGATGAGTTTAAAAAATACGGTGATTTTTATAATGTAGATAATAATTTAGAAAAGGCTCACAGTATAATTAAAAAATTAAGAAACTCAGGAGTTGATATAGCAATATGCAACACTGTTATTTCTGGTGATCTAGTTAAACTACTAAAAAATGAAAATTATAAAGTTATAACTTTGATACATGAATTGAGTGGAACAATAAAAGCATATAATGCTGAAGAAAAAGCACGTAATATATCAATTTACTCAGATACAATAATATTTCCTTCTAAATATGTTAAAGATGAATTTAAAGATATAGTAGATAAAAATATTGAAAATAAGTCTAAAATTATACCTCAAGGTGTATTCAATAATAAAAGAGAATATAAAGATAAAAAAATATGTACAAAAGATTTAAAAGAAAAGTTAAATATAAGTCAAAATTCAAAGATTGTATTAGGTGTTGGGTATGGAGATAAAAGAAAAGGAATAGATTTATTCATAGATATAGCTAATAAAATTAGCAAAAAAAATAAAAATATATATTTTATTTGGATAGGTCCTATAGATACTAATTATGTATCTATAGTTTGTAGCAGTGAAAGTCTTAGAAATAAAAATTTAATATTTGAAAATTTTACTAATGATTTAGAAAAATATTATTTAAGTTCTGATTTATATCTTTTAACTTCAAGAGAAGATCCATTCCCTTCTGTAGTATTAGAAAGTATGTATTATGGATTACCTGTAGTTGGATTTAATAATGCAGGTGGATTTGTAGATATAGTAAAGCATAATGACACTGGATTTATTGTTGATTTTGAAGATTTAATTATGACTGAGAAAATAATAATGGAAAATATATTTGATAAAACTAAATTAAATCTTATGGGACAAAAATGTATGGGTATAGTAGAAGAAAAATTTAATTTTTATGACTATATTTATAAATTACTAGAATTACTTGAACATAAATATGAGAAGGTATCAGTTATAGTTCCTAACTATAACTATGAACATTATATAATAGAAAGGCTTAAGAGTATAGATAATCAAACTTATCCTATATATGAAATTATTTATCTAGATGATGCGTCCACAGATAATAGTAATGAAAAGGTAATTAACTATATAGATAAAAGCTATAATAATATAATTATAGATTTGAACTTAGAAAACTCAGGCAATGTATTTAGTCAGTGGAAAAAAGGCATTTCAAAAGCAAAGGGTGATTATATTTGGATAGCTGAAGCAGACGACTTAAGTGATAGATATTTCTTAGAAAATATAATGAAAGGATTTGAGTATGATAATGTTGTTATTTCATATTCTCAATCTAAGCAAATCAATGAAGCTGGAAGTATAATTGCAAATGATTACTTGTATTATACTAATGATGTAGATATTCATAAATGGTCTACAGACTATGTTAATAATGGAGTAGATGAAATAAAACAATGTATGTCTATAAAAAATACAATTCCTAATATCTCTGCTGTGGTATTTAAAAAAGTTAATAATATAAATGTAATATGCTCAGAAATAGACAACTATAAAGTAGCAGGAGATTGGCTATTTTATATAAACTTATTAGAAATAGGAAATATTTATTTCTGTAGTAAATCTCTAAATTATCATCGTAGACATGAAGATAGTATTGTTAAAACAGTAAATAATAAAATTCACTTTAATGAAATAGTAGCTATTCAAAATTATATTTCAAATAAATATGATTTATCTAAAGAGATCTCCAATAAAGTACAATTATACAGAACTATAGTAAAAAAATATCTAAAGGTTTAGGAGTGCTAGTGATATGAAATATTATTTTGAGAATGATGGATACTGTGTATGTTGCGATAAAAATGTAAAATTTATAGCTACAAATAGTTGGTATAGAGATAATTATATATGCTCAAATTGCAAATCTATACCTAGAGAACGAGCGTTAATGTATTTAATTGAAAAATTTTATCCGAATTATAATTTATTAGACATACATGAATCATCACCATGCAAAAGAGGTGCTAGTTTAAAGTTACAAAATAAATGTCCTAATTATATAGCTTCTCAATATTATGGTGAAAGTGATAAAGGTAAAATAATTAATGGATATAGGAATGAAAATTTAGAATCACAGACATTTAAAGATGAAAGCTTTGATTTGGTTATAACTCAAGATGTTATGGAACATATATTTAATCCACAAAGTGCTTTTAGGGAAATAGCACGAACGCTAAAACCAGGAGGGGCACATATATTTACGGTTCCATTGATTAATAAGGAAAGAACTACTGAATGTTGGGCTAAATTAGATGATAATAATAATATTATATTTTTAAAAGAAAAAGAATATCATGGAAATCCTATAAATCCAAAAGGTAGTCCAGTAACATTTCATTATGGATATGATATAGTAGATTTAATATATAAATCAAGTGGTATGGTTACTCAAATATTTACTATAGACAACATAGACTTAGGAATAAGAGCAGAGTATATAGACGTACTAATTAGTAGAAAAATATGATATTAATTTAATGTAAGTATTTATAAAACATATTTAAAATTTATTTGAAAGGAGTTTTACTATTTGATTAAAGAAGTATATGATGATATCATTAATCTAACATTAAGCATAAAATCATCCATTAAGAAAGAACGAAATTTATTAATCAATAATAATCTATCAATTAATATAGTTGCTAATAATGTACAAAAGATTATTACTGAATTTAAACAATATTTAGAAGAATATTCTTGCTTGAAGAATAATCCGATTATAGATATCTTAAATAAATATAATGACGATTTGCTTCATATAATTAATGAAGATAATAAAGATAATGTTTTAATAATATTAGACAATATAACTGATAGTTTATTAGATAAAGTACAAGAAAATATAATTGTTAAGGATGATATTTTATCACTTACTTTAATAGTAAAAAATGAAGCTTTTTATATTAAAGAATGGATTGAATTTCACAGAATGATAGGAGTAACTCATTTTTATATTTATGATAATGAAAGTAGTGACGATTTATATAAAAAATTATCTAGTTATATAAGTCAAGGAATTGTAACTTACACTTATTGGCCTACGAAAGGAGTTTACTCTACTCGGCTAGAAGCTCAATTGGCAGCGTATAATGATTCTTTATATAAATACAAATATGATACTAAATATATGGGTTTTATTGACGTAGATGAGTTTATTGTACCTGTAAATAGAAAGAATATAATAGAAGTTATTGATGACATATTTTATAGGTATGAAAATTGTGGGGGTATAGGAATTAATTGGAGAGTGTACGGATCTTCATATAATGAAAAAAAATAGATGGACTAGTAGTTGAAAATTATAAGTACAGAGCATATGATAATTATGATTTAAATAAGCATATAAAAACAATATGTAATCCAAGAGTTACTATTGCATTTAATATAGAGCCACACTCAGCTATATATAGAGAACCTTTTTATTGTGTAAGTGAAAATGGAAAACGCATTGAAAGTTGCTTTTTCAAGAATTCAACTTGTAATAAAATTCGTATAAATCATTATTACATTAAATCAAGGGAAGACTGTATTGAGAAGTGTAGAAGAAAAAATGGGAAACATATTAATGAGGAGTATATTCAAGAATTTTTTACAAGAATAGATAAAGATTGTAATAAAGTTTATGATCCGATTATGGAAAAATATATTGATGAGTTAAAAAAAAGATGTGATTTAATATAAAAAATAATAAAAATTGAAATATATTATATTAAAAAACAATAAAGTCCATATAGGAGTATTAATATGAATAAGTTTAATTTTATACAGACTAAAATAAAACATCTATATATAATAGAGACAAATATATATGGAGACAATAGAGGATACTTTTTTGAATCATACAACAAAAAAGATTTTTTTGAAGCAGGTCTAAAAATGAATTTTGTCCAAGATAATGAATCTAAATCTAAAAAAGGGGTCCTAAGAGGACTACACTTTCAAACACAAAATACTCAAGGAAAACTAGTAAGAGTAACACAAGGAGAGGTATATGACGTAGCAGTAGACCTAAGAAAAGGATCACCCACATATGGTCAATATGAGGGTGTAATACTCTCAGAAGAAAATAAAAGACAGCTTTATATACCAGAAGGGTTTGCTCATGGATTTTTAGTATTATCTGATACGGCAACCTTTGTATATAAATGCACTGATTTCTATAATCATAATGCTGAATCTGGAATACTTTGGAATGACCCTACATTAAATATAGATTGGCCAATAAAGGATATAAATAAAATAATACTATCAGATAAAGATAAACTCCATTCTACTTTTAAAGAATTCAATAGTCAATTTAAATACAACGGAGATTGATTACAATGAATAATATATTAGTTACAGGATCTACTGGTCAATTAGGAAGCGATGTTGTAAAAGAATTATTAAAAAGAGGTTATTCTACACTATCACCAAATCGCTCTGAATTTAATTTATGTAGTGAAGATAGTATTAGAAATTATATATTAAATAGCAACTGTGAAGCTATAGTACATTGTGCTGCATACACACAAGTAGACAAAGCTGAAGATGAAAAAGACTTATGTATAAAAATAAATGCAACTGCAACGAAACATATAGTTAAATGCGCTAAAATATTAGATATCCCAATGATTTATATAAGTACAGATTATGTATTTGATGGAACAAAGGATGGTGAATATACAGAAAATGATGAAACAAACCCTATCAATATATATGGAGAAAGTAAGCTAGCTGGTGAGAAATATGTGCAGGAGATACTAGATAAATACTATATAGTTAGAACATCTTGGGTATTTAATATTAATGGAAAGAACTTTATAGAAACTATGTTACGCCTTTCTAAAGCCAATAATCAATTGAGTATAGTAAATGATCAAATAGGATCTCCAACATATACAAAAGATTTATCAAGGCTTCTAGTAGATATGCTTGAAACTAGTAAATATGGATTATATCATGCGACTAATGAAGGATATTGTAGTTGGTATGAGTTTGCAGATACTATATTTAAATTAGCTAATATAAATATTGATATAAAGGCAATAAACAGTAATGAATATGCATCTAGAGCTAAAAGACCACTGAATAGTAAATTAAGTAAAGATAAATTAATTGAGTATGGATTTAAACCTTTGCCTCATTGGGAAGATGCATTAAAAGACTATTTAATACGAAGAAGGGATTTATTAATATGAAAAAGATGTTGATAACTGGTGGAGCTGGTTTTATAGGTTCTAACTTCATACATTATATATTATCAAAGTACAATGATTATCAAGTTATCAATTTAGATAAGCTAACATATGCTGCTAATTTAGATAACTTAAAAGATATTGAAGATAATAAAAACTATAGATTCATACATGGAGATATAGCAGACCAAGAATTTATATTTAAATTATTTGAAAACGAAAAATTTGATATAGTAATAAATTTTGCAGCTGAATCTCATGTAGATAATTCAATATTAAACCCACAAATTTTTACTATAACCAATATATTGGGTACTCAAGTATTATTAGATGCTTGTAGAAAATACAATATAAAAAGATTTCATCAAGTATCTACAGATGAAGTTTATGGAGAATTACCACTAGATGATAAAAATATACTATTTACTGAGAAGACTCCATTAAATCCAAGTTCACCATATTCGGCTTCAAAAGCATCAGCTGATATGCTAGTAAAATCTTACTATAGAACATATAGCTTACCTATAACCATATCCAGATGCTCTAATAACTATGGACCTTACCAGCACTTAGAAAAGTTAATTCCATTAATGATATCTAAAGCTATAAATAATGATAATCTTCCTGTATATGGTAATGGACTCAATGTAAGGGATTGGTTACATGTATATGATCATTGTACGGCTATTGATTTAATAATACACGAAGGGAAAATAGGAGAAATATATAATATAGGTGGGAATAATGAAAAATCAAATATAGATGTTGTAAAAATAATTTTAAAGGAACTTGGAAAATCAGAAAAACTTATAAAATATGTGAATGATAGACCAGGTCATGATTTAAGATATGCTATAGATTCAACAAAAATAAAAACAACTCTTAATTGGAAGCCTGTATATAGTTTTGAAAAAGGGATACTAGATACTATAAAGTGGTATACTAAAATGTTATAAACTTAAATACATTCTTAGAAATGTAGTTATGACGAATATATTTTAAAAATAGTTTTAAAGAGAATAGGTAATTCTATTCTCTTTATTTTTTTATATGCGTTACAAATTTGTTACATATTTTTTTAATTTATTTACACTTTTATCCTGTATTTTAGATATTTATGGCGCTGCCGCTTAAAAATGCTCAAATTCTGCCCGAAGCTTCCCTATCGCCCGCTTTTCAATCCGGCTGACATAGGATCTGGATATCCCCATACGGGCTGCAATTTCCCTCTGTGTATGCTCCCTGCCCCGAAAGAGGCCGTACCGCATGGAAATGACCTGTTTTTCCGGATCTGTCAGGCAGCGGTCAAAGGCCCGGTACATTTCCCTGATATCCTGATCCAAGATCAGCCCGTCTATGGTTTCGGGATTTTCCATCTCGATCACGTCCATCAGACTTACGGTTTCTCCGTCCTTGTCTACTCCGATGGGTTCATAGAGGGATACCTCTCTTGCAAGTTTCTTATTGCTTCTGAGCTTCATCAGCACTTCGTTTTCCACGCACCGGGCCGCGTACGTCGCCAGTTTTGAACCTTTGTCTGCATTAAATGTATTGACTGCTTTTATCAGTCCGATGGTTCCCACCGACAGAAGATCCTCTGTTTCGTAATCCGGGCACTGATATTTTTTTACCACATGGGCTACCAGACGCATATTATGCTCAATGAGCATATTTCTGGCAGACTGGTCGCCCCCTTTGCAGCGCTCCAGACACTCCTTTTCTTCCATCTGGGATAATGGTTTTGGAAAAGTTTTCAAAGAAAGCCGCCTTAAAACTTACTTACTCTCATTTTATGCCGTCTTTCCTTTTAAAGTGCTTTTACAAAAAATATAGGCTTATACTTCTTTTATTTTAATGGTGGAAC
>ENA-OWPF01000211-OWPF01000211.1-human-gut-metagenome-genome-assembly--contig:-NODE-211-length-72234-cov-8.259258_pt1 | contig 72234 bp, 71 predicted proteins | sample MGYA00248261_ERZ651840 | MGnify/ENA primary metagenome ERZ651840 (study PRJEB26924, sample SAMEA4378268) | human gut metagenome | biome: human gut; feature: human-associated habitat; material: faeces... | reverse complement strand
ATGAACGGCGTAAAGCGCGGACTTTTCTCAAATGAAGCAGGTAGTGGTTCTGCTCCATGTGCTGCAGCCGCAGCAGAAGTCAGCCATCCGGTAAAACAGGGCCTTATCCAGGCACTTGGTGTTTTTATCGATACATTAGTGATCTGCAGCTGTTCCGCATTCCTGATGCTTTTAGCTCCGGCTGAAAAGATCGAAGGTCTTATGGGAATGGACCTTTTACAGGCAGCTATGAACCATCACCTTGGATATGCAGGCGTTGTATTTATCGCAGTTGTACTCTTCCTGTTCAGCTTTTCCACTTTCCTTGGCATTCTCTATTATGCCCGCTGCAACGTATCTTACGTATTCGGCGATACCTGGAAAGCTCAGACAGGATACAAGATCTTTTTACTGATCATGCTCTTTATCGGCGGCGTGGCAGCCTATGAATTTGTCTGGGAACTTGGCGACCTTGGCGTAGGCCTTATGACAGTATTTAATATGATCGCGATCGTCCCACTCTCCGGCCAGGCCATCAATGCCTTAAAGGATTACGAAACTAATTATAAGAAGAAAAAAGCATAAAAACATATTATTAATTAAGCAAAAAGCGTAATGTTGCGCTGCAAAAAACTATATAAAAACTATATAATAGGAGGATTTTTTAATGGAGAAGAACATGGATATGATGAAATTTGCGCCGGAGCCTTTCAAGATCAAAATGGTAGAGAACATGGCACGCTTAGACAAAGAAGAGCGTAAAGAAGCGATCAAGACTGCTGGTTACAATACATTCTTATTAAAGTCTGAAGAATGCTTTATCGACCTTTTAACTGACTCCGGAACCAATGCAATGAGTGATCATCAGTGGGCTGGCCTTATGTTAGGCGACGAAGCTTACGGTGGATCCCGCAACTTCTATCACCTGGAAGAAACTGTTCGTGAACTGTTTGGCTTTAAATATGTAGTTCCTACTCATCAGGGACGTGGCGCAGAGAACATTCTCTCCTCTCTGACCATCAAGCCAGGCGATTATGTTCCAGGCAACATGTACTTTACTACCACCCGTTTCCATCAGGAGCGCAATGGTGCTACTTTCCGTGATGTTATCATCGACGAAGCTCATGATCCAAGTGCAATCCTTGATTTCAAGGGCAACATCGACTTAAATAAATTCCAGGCACTGATCGACGAAGTTGGCGCAGAGCACATTCCTTATATCTGCCTCGCTGTTACCGTAAACCTGGCAGGTGGACAGCCTGTTTCCATGGCTAATATCAAAGCTGTTTCCGAACTGGCTCACAAATACGGCATCAAGGTTATGTACGATGCTACCCGTTGCGTTGAGAACGCATACTTTATCAAGACCCGTGAACCTGGCTACGAGAACAAGACCATCAAAGAGATCGTTCATGAAATGTTCTCCTACGGCGATGGCTGTACAATGTCTGGTAAGAAAGACTGTATCACTAATATAGGAGGATTCCTATGTATGAATGACCATGATCTATATGTAAGAGCAACAGGAATGGTAGTTCAATTTGAAGGAATGCCATCATATGGAGGACTTGCAGGAAGAGATATGGAAGCAATGGCAATAGGTATAACAGAATCAGTTCAATATGAATATATCAGTTATAGAGTAAATCAAATTAGATATCTTGGAGAGAAATTAGAAGCAGCAGGAGTGCCAATGGTAAAACCATTTGGAGGACATGCAATATTCGTAGATGCAAGAGCATTCCTAGATCACTTAACTCAAGATGAATTCCCAGCTCAAGCACTTGCTGCAGCTCTTTATGAATTCTCTGGTGTAAGAACAATGGAAAGAGGAATAATTTCTGCAGGTAGAGACGTTGTTACTGGTGAAAACCATTATCCAAAACTAGAAACTATCAGATTAACTATTCCTAGAAGAGTTTACACTTATGCTCATATGGACTTCGTTGCTGATGCAGTAATCGAACTTTATAAGAGAAGAAGAGACATCAGTGGATTAAAATGGGTTTATGAACCAAAAGTTCTTAGATTCTTCACTGGAACATTTGAAACAATCAATCCTGAATTAATTAAAGGATTCTAATAATTAAATAAAATTACAATTAAATATTAAATAAATCACTGGGGGTTGTGTTATTTTACACAACTCCCTTTAAATTTTATATTATTAAAAATAAAAAAGAGATGAATAGAAAAATGTCAAATTTTTTCCCATTCACCCCTTAGGTTTAATTATAAAAAAATTTTTTATTAAAAGAGAAACTTATTATTTTCTTCCTCTTTTTACAGGTTTGTTAATTCTGTCTTCTAAATCTTTACCGACTTTAAATTTGATGTATTTTTTAGGAGTAATTTTAATAGCTTCTCCAGTTCTAGGATTTCTTCCTTCTTTTCTCTTAGTTTCTCTTCTTTCAAAAGTTCCAAGCCCTCTGAAGATTAAGATGTCATCTTGTGTAAGAGCTTCTTTCATAGTTTCAATAAAAAGTTCAACTTGTCTCTTTGCTTCTTCTTTGCTTCTTAGGTTAGCTTTAACCATAAATAATTCTGCAAACTCTCTTTTTTTCATAAAATCCTCATTCTCCTTTTTTTGTGATATATAACTAACACCTAAAAGATGTTGCTACTGAAAATAGATATATCTCCCTTACATTTTTCCGTAAAAATATAAACTCTGCTGTATCTTTTAATCTTATAAAAAAGTATAACTATCATTTCCCTAACCCACACAGAAGATTTAGCAGTTATAAAAAGAACTATACTATATACTTATACCATATTTTCCCATAATATTGCTAGTATTAGAATAAATTTTTTTGTTATTTTTTTATTTGGCAAAAAAATTTTTGTTTTTTAATCTTATCAATAAATGACTTATAAAGATTAAAAAAAATTAAAAGAATTTTAATTCATTCTAAAAAAAATTATAAATTTTAAATTCATTATATCTATATGACTGTTATTTAAGGATTTTAGTTTTAAAAAATAAAAAATAAAAATTTAGTTAGGAGTAGTTTATTTTTTCATTAAAAGTTCTCTAAATTCAGCGGCAGTGAGTTTTGTTTTGCCAAGATTTTTAGTAGAAATTTCAGAAGAACTTCCCATGTTATATTGAAGGTTTGTGAGAGAATTTATATGTGTTATTGCTATTGCTATTGCGTCAGCAGCATCGTCAGGTTTTGGAATTTCTTTCATTTTAAGAAGAGTTTTTACCATAAGCTGAACTTGTTTTTTATCTGCTTTTCCATATCCTGTTATTCCTATTTTAACTTGAAGAGGTGTGTATCCTTGAATTGAAAGTCCATTTTTCTTTCCAGCAAGAAGAATAACTCCTCTGGCTTCTCCTACAGAAATAACAGTTTTATTATTTTTAAAATAAAAAAGTTCCTCTATAGCCATATGCTCTGGAGAATATTTTTTTATAATATCTTCAATGCCGTTAAAAATTTTAAGAAGCCTCTCTTCCATAGGCAGATCTTTATCAGTATAAATGCAACCATAATCAAGAAGATTTATTTTTTTATTTTCATATTCAATTATGGAAAAACCTACAATGGCTGTTCCCGGGTCAATACCTAAAATTCTCATTATATTCCTCTTTTTTTATTTATTATTTTATTTTTACATTATACATTTATAAAAGATAAAAATCAATAACTCACAATAATTGCTATCTCTTTTTATAGATAAATATATTGTAATATGATACAATTTTAATGAAAAATAAAAGTTTTTAGAAGCATAATTGCGAGGTGATAAAAATGCTTGATAAAATAGTAATAAAAGGTGCAAGGGAACATAATTTAAAAAATATAGATGTAGAAATTCCTAAAAATAAATTTGTAGTTGTAACAGGAGTCAGCGGAAGTGGAAAATCTTCTCTTGCTTTTGATACGATTTATTCTGAAGGACAGAGAAGATATGTTGAAAGTCTTTCAGCATATGCAAGACAGTTTATAGGGCAGATGAAAAAACCAGAAGTAGATTCTATAGAGGGACTTTCTCCTGCAATTTCTATAGAGCAGAAAACAACAAATAAAAATCCCCGTTCAACAGTGGGAACAGTGACAGAAATTTATGATTATATGAGACTTCTTTTTGCTCACATTGGAACGGCACATTGTCCTGTGTGCGGTACAGTTGTAGATAAAAAAAGTGTAGAAGAAATTGTAGAAAATATAATTGAAAAATTTGAAGAAAAAGCAAAGATGACAATTCTTGCTCCTGTTGTGAGAGAGAAAAAAGGAACTCATAAAAATCTTTTTCTTAATCTTGTAAAAAAAGGTTTTGTAAGGGCAAGGGTAAATGGAGAGATTTTATATCTTGAAGATGAGATTGAACTAGATAAAAATAAAAAACACAATATTGAAGTTGTGATAGACAGGCTTGTTTTAAAAAAAGAAAATCCTGAATTTGTTTCAAGACTTACTCAGTCAATAGAAGCTGGAATGGAAGTTTCTGGCGGAAAAATTATAATAAATATTGATGGGGAAGATTTTAATTATAGTGAAAACTATGCCTGCCCAAACCACGAGGATATAAGTATACCAGAGCTTACGCCAAGATTATTTTCTTTTAATGCTCCCTATGGTGCATGTCCAGAATGTAAAGGTATCGGTCAGAAACTTGAAGTTGATGAAAATAAACTTATAATAGATAAAACTCTTTCTATTGAAGACGGGGGGCTTTATGTTCCGGGAGCTTCTTCAAGAAAGGGGTGGACATGGGAGATGTTTCTTTCAATGTGCAGAGATTTTGATATAGATTATACAATTCCTGTTGAAGATATTCCAAAGGAGCAGATGGATATTATTCTTCACGGGACAGAGAAAAAATTTAGATTTGATTTTGAGTCAAAAGAATTTTCTTTTCATGGAATGAGAGAGTTCAGAGGAATTGTAAAAAATATGGAAAAAAGATATTATGAAACTTTTTCAGATTCTGCAAAAGAAGAAATTGAAAATAGATTTATGATAGAAAAAGAGTGTAAGGTCTGCCACGGAAAGAGACTTAAAGATGAAGTCCTTGCTGTTACAATAAACGGAAAAAATATCATAGATTTGTGTCTTATGAGTGTAAAAGATTCTTTGGAATTTTTTAATAATTTAACTCTTACAGAAAAACAGGAAAAAATTGCCAAAGAAATTTTAAAAGAGATAAGGGAGAGACTTTCCTTTATGATAAATGTAGGACTTGATTATCTTTCTCTCTTCCGTCCTACAAAAACTCTTTCTGGAGGAGAATCTCAGAGAATAAGACTTGCTACACAAATCGGCTCTGGTCTTACGGGAGTTTTATATGTTCTTGATGAGCCGAGTATAGGACTTCATCAGAGAGATAATGATAAGTTACTCGCAACTCTTAACAGGCTTCGTGATTTAGGAAACACTCTTATTGTTGTTGAACATGATGAAGATACAATGAATCAGGCAGATTATATTTTTGATTTAGGGCCGGGAGCGGGAGAATTTGGAGGAAATCTTGTTGCAAAAGGTACTCCAGCACAAATTAAAAGAAATAAAAATTCTCTTACAGGAAAATATTTAAGAGGAGAAATAAAAATAGAAGTTCCTAAAGAAAGAAGAACAAGTGATAAATTTATTGAGCTTACAGGGGCGAAAGGAAATAATCTTAAAAATTTAAGTGTAAAAATTCCTGTGGGGGTTTTAACAGTTGTAACAGGAGTGAGCGGAAGCGGAAAATCAACTCTAATAAATCAGACTCTTTTTCCTGTGCTTTTTAATGAACTTAACAAAGGAAAACTTTATCCATTAGAATATAAATCTATAATTGGCTTAGAGTATATAGAAAAAGTTATTGATATAGACCAGACTCCTATTGGAAGAACACCGCGTTCAAATCCTGCAACATATACAAAAATTTTTGATGAAATAAGAGATATTTTCGCTCAGACAAAAGATGCAAAACTTAAAGGATTTTCTAAAGGAAGATTTTCTTTTAATGTAAAAGGTGGAAGATGTGAAGCTTGTCAGGGAGCTGGAATTGTAAAAATAGAAATGAATTTTCTTCCAGATGTGTATGTTGAATGTGATGTATGCAGAGGGAAAAGATATAATAAGGAAACTCTGGAAGTTTATTATAAAGGAAAAACAATTTCAGATGTTCTTAATATGAGTATTGATGAAGCATATGAATTTTTCTTAAATATCCCTTCTCTTGAGAAAAAAATAAAGGTATTAAAAGATGTAGGACTTGGATATATAAAACTTGGACAGCCTGCAACAACTCTTTCTGGAGGAGAGGCACAGAGAATAAAACTTGCTGCTGAGCTTTCAAAATCATCAAAAGGAAAAACAGTTTATATTTTAGATGAGCCTACAACAGGTCTTCATTTTGAAGATGTTAAAAAACTAATGGAAGTTTTACAAAGACTTGTTGAGAGAGGAAATTCTGTAATTATAATTGAACATAATCTTGATGTTATAAAAACAGCAGATTATATAATCGATATTGGCCCAGAGGGAGGAGACAGAGGAGGAACTGTTGTTGCCTGTGGAACTCCAGAGGAGATAGCAGAAGTTAAGAAAAGTTATACAGGAAAATATTTGAAAAAATACCTTAAATAATGTTCATTTTCTTTGTGCAGACAAAGAAAACGAACCAAAAGAAAACTGCCCTGCTGGTGAAAAATAGTTCTATTAATTTTGTTCTCAAAACTAAAATTCACAAACTCGGACTTTGTCCTCAGACATGTGAATTTTTACGTTTTGTTCTCTGCATTAATGACGAACTATTTTTCAATGCAGGGAAAAAGAATATTAAGAAAAAATACAAATTTAATTTATGAAAAATTATTATTTTTATCGCATAATTCTTATATGAAATGTTAAAAATAAGATAATAATTATAATTTTAAAAATTTGAGGAGACGTTATGTTTGAATATTTAAAAGGGGAAGTAGCTTATAAAAAACCAGAGTATTTAGCTCTTGATGTAAATGGAGTAGGATATAAAATTTTTATATCTTTAAAAACTTATGACAGTGTGGCAGAGGGGGAAATAAAAAGATTTTTTATATATAATCATATAAAAGAAGAAGAATTTAAACTTGTGGGATTTCTTGAAGCAAAAGAGAGAAATCTTTTTGAAATGCTTTTAAGTGTAAAAGGAATAGGTGTATCTCTTGCTCTTGCAATAATGTCTACATTTGATGTGGAGACGATAAGAGGGCTTGTTCTTCAGGAAGATTTTATAACATTAAAAAAAGTTCCAAAACTTGGAGAGAAAAAAGCTCAGCAGATTATTTTAGATTTAAAAGATAAACTTAAGAAACTTGATATTATTTCTATGGAAAAAACAGATACAGTTGTTTATACAAGTGTTGAAGATGAACTTATCATGGCTCTTGAAGGACTTGGATATAATAAAAAGGATATTGATAAACTTATTGATAAAGAAGAAATTAAAAATTATAAAAATATTCAAGAAGCTATTAAAGGAACTCTTAAAAAAATTCAAAATCTAAAAAACAACTAACCAGAAAAGAAAGAGAATAAAAAAGGAAATTCTGTTTTTTCTTAGAATAATAATATATAAAGAAGTCGAAAATAAAAAGAGGTGGAATATATGAGAAAAATATTTGTGCTTGATACAAACGTACTTATTCATGACCCTTATTCTATTTATAATTTTAGAGGAAATGATATTTATCTTCCTATTGAAGTTATAGAAGAAATCGACAAATTAAAACAGAAACCAAATACAGCTATTCACGCAAGAATGGCTTCAAGAGTCCTTGAAGAAATAAGGAAAAAAGGAAATCTTTCTGATGGAATAGAGCTTCCTAATGATATTTTCTTTAAAGTGGAAAAAACAGCAGATATTTCTCTGCTTCCTGAAGGACTTAGAAAAGATGTTATTGATAATCATATCATAGCTGTTGTAATGGGAATTAAAAAAAGAGAACCTGACAGAAAAGTAATTTTTGTAACAAAAGATATAAATCTTAGAATAAAAGCAGATGCTGTTGGTGTTGAAGTGGAAGACTATTCAACAGATAAAGTTGTTTATGATGACCTTGATAAAGGTTATATGGAAATAGAAATTTCAAAAGAGATTTTTGATAAATTTAATAAGAGTGGAAAAATTGATATTTCAGAATTTAATCCGGAATTTAAACCAACACCAAATTTTTTCTTTATTTTTAAATGTGGACAGGAAGAAACAGCTGGAAGAGTTATAGGAGATAAGGTTAAAAAATTCCTTAACGGGGATATAAATGCCTGGGGAGCAAGAGCAAGAAATCAAGAGCAGAGGTTTGCTATGGAACTTCTTATGGACGATAATGTAAAAGCTGTATCTCTTGTAGGAAAAGCTGGAACAGGAAAAACACTTCTTGCAATAGCGGCGGGATTAGAGCAGGTTGTGGAAAGAAAAAAATATTCAAAACTTTATATAGCAAGACCAATTATTCCAATGGGAAAAGATTTGGGATTTTTGCCTGGAAATGAAAAAGATAAGCTTAGACCTTGGATGCAGCCTATCTTTGACAATATAGAATTTTTAAGTGATGTAAAAGGCGATAAAGCTGGTGAAAAAGTTATAACAGGTCTTGAATCAATGGGGCTTTTAAAAGTTGAAGCTTTAACATACATAAGAGGAAGAAGTATGCCGAATGCTTTTATAATAATTGACGAGGCACAAAATCTTACTCCTCTTGAAATAAAAACAATTATAACAAGAGTTGGAGAAAATACAAAAATAGTTTTTACAGGAGATCCGTATCAAATAGACAGTGCTTATCTTGATGCTAATACAAACGGTCTTACTTACATGGCAGATAAACTTAAAAATGAAAAAATAGCAGGACACATTACTCTTGTAAAAGGAGAACGTTCTCCACTTGCTGAAATTGCTGCAAAATTATTATAAAATAAAAAAGAAAAAGGGCTGTCAGTTATGACAGCCCTTTTTCTATAAAACATTAAGGGAAAGTTTATGAGATAAATATCTTCATTAAAGATATTATACCATTAAGACGATACCCTTTTATTAAAAGTTTAAAAATTATAAAAAATTTTTTTATAATTTAAATAATAAATCTTCATATACAGGGAAAGGCCAGATAGTTTTTTCGCAAAGAAGTTCAAGTACATCTGCCCATTCTTTTAAATGTTCAAGTCTTGGTACAATATGGAAATGATAGAATTTTGCTTTTTCATATTCATCACTTATATTTATAGCTTTTGCATAATCAAACTCAAGTTCAGCAAGAGAATTTCTTAAATGAATTTTTGCATTTAAAACTTTGTTAAGATGTTTTTTATCCCCTTCGATCATCTCTTCATTTTCAACACCGATTGCTTCTCTTATGCTGTTTATTGAAGAAGCGATATTATTCATATATCTCATAATAGCAGGATAAATTTCATTTCTTGCCATTCTTATTGCTGTTGAAGTTTCTATATTAAGCTGTTTATTATATCTTTCTGTATAAACTACAAAGATTGAATTAAGTTCAGCTCTGCTTAGCACTCTGTTTCTTTCAAAAAGAGCAATAGTTTCTTCTTCAATATACGTAGGAAGAGCCTCAACAGTGTTTCTTAAATTTTTAAGGCCTCTTTCTTTTGCGACAGTAATCCATGCTTCATCATAACCATTTCCATTGAAAATAATTTTTTTATGGTTATTGTATCTTTCTTTTATAAGTTTTATTATTGCCTGTTTCATTTTTGATTTATCTTCAACATTTTCTAAAATGTCAGCATATTCTCTTAATACATCAGCAACGATTGTATTTATGATAAATGTAGGAGTTGATGGAGATGCACTTGATCCAGGCATTCTATATTCAAATTTATTTCCTGTAAATGCAAAAGGCGAAGTTCTGTTTCTGTCAGAAACGTCTTTTGGAATTTTAGGGAAGTTATATGCTCCTAGTTCTATCATAGTCTGCTCATGTGTAGTTGTGTTTATTTTTCCAATATTTTCAAGAATATCTTGAAGCTGTTCTCCAAGGAAAATAGATATAATTGCAGGAGGTGCTTCATGTCCTCCAAGTCTGTGGTCATTTCCAGGAGTTGCAGTTGAAACTCTTAAAATATGTGAATATTTATCCACAGCTTCTACAACAGCAGTAAGGAAAACTAAGAATTGAAGATTATCTTTTGACATATCTCCAGGATCGAAAAGATTTTCTCCAAGATTTGTTGCAAGAGACCAGTTGCAGTGTTTTCCAGAACCATTTACTTTAGTAAAAGGTTTTTCATGAAGAAGAGCTGCAAGTCCGTGTCTATCGGCAACTTTTTTGATTACGTCCATACAAAGCTGATTTTGATCGACAGCTACATTTGCAGTGGCAAACATTGTTGCAAGCTCAAATTGATTTGGTGCAGCTTCATTATGTTTTGTTTTTGCCATAACTCCAAGCTGCCAAAGTTCAGAATCAAGTTCAGCCATGAATCTTTCAACTTTTTCTTTTAAAGTTCCGTAATAGTGGTCATTCATTTCCTGACCTTTTGGAGGAAGAGAACCAAAAAGAGTTCTTCCACAAAGTTTTAAATCCTGTCTTTTTTCCCAAACTTCTTTTCTGATTAAGAAATATTCTTGTTCTACTCCAAGAGTAACTTCTATTTTTGAAGTTTTTTCGTCACCAAGAATTCTTTTTAATCTAAGAGCTTGAGCTGTAACTGCATTTATAGATCTTAAAAGAGGAACTTTTTTATCAAGAGCCTCACCATTATATCCTATAAAAGCTGTTGGAATATATAAAGATTTTGCTTTTTCAGGTCCTCTCAAAAACATTGGAGATGATAAATCCCATGCTGTATATCCTCTTGCTTCAAATGTAGAACGAAGTCCCCCGTTTGGGAAAGAAGATGTGTCTGACTCTCCTTTTATAAGTTCTTTTCCAGAAAATTGAGAAAGGATATTTCCGTCAGAAGAAATAGAAATAAAAGACTCATGTTTTTCAGCAGTTAAATCTGTAAGAGGCTGAAACCAGTGAGTAAAGTGAGTAGCTCCATGTTCAGTTGCCCAGTTTTTAGCAGCATTGGCAATTACTTCTGCCACAGAGATAGAAAGTTCCTTTTCTCCTCTTTGAACAGCTTTGAATTCTTTAAAAATAGAGTTTGGCACTCTGCTTTTAAGTTCAAGCTCAGAGAAATGAAATTTTCCAAAGATTTCCAGCATGTTATTCATTAAATAAACCTCCTGATATATAAAAAAATAAAATTGTAATCAAGATTTTAAACAGTGTAAAAAAAATATAAATTGACGTTATAAAAATATTTATGAGAATTTTACCACAAAAACATATCTATTACAATGAAAAATAAAAATAAGGAATAAAAAAATATTTGAAATTCTTTCAACTAAAAATTGAAAAAAACGCTTAAATAATATATAATTTAAAGAGCCTAGGAAGAAAAGGATATGATAAAAATGGAAAGAATATACGGAAAAAGTATATATGAAGGAATAGTTATAGCAGAACCCTATTTGAAAGGTCAAAACAACCTTGAAATAGAGTCTTTTTCTGTTTCAGAAGAAAATCTTGAAAAAGAAACTGAAAGATATGAACATGCAGTTCAGAGAGCTAAAAATAAACTTTCTCACCTTATACATGATTTAAAAGGAAAAGTTTCAGAAAAAGATCTTCAAATTTTATCAGTTCATTTTATGATGCTTGATGACCCTATGTTTACAGATGAAATTAAAATTTCATTAAAAAAAGATAAAATAAATGTAGAAGAAGTCATTAAGAGAACAGTTGCAAAATATTCTGAGGCTTTTAAAAAAATGAAAAATCCTCTTTACAGACAGAGGGCTTTAGATATTCAGGATATAGGTGAGAGACTTCTTGAAGCACTTGCTGATAATGAAAGTGTGTATGATGCCTTAAATGGGAAAATTTTAATAGCACATGATATTCTTCCTTCAGAGCTTTTAAATATTTTCAATAAAAAAATAGATATAAAAGGAATTGTAATGGAATATGTGGGCGAAACATCACACACTGCAATCCTTGCAAAATCTTTAGAAATTCCAACTTTTATGGGAGGAATAGATATTCTTAAAAAAAATTGGGGAGAATATCTGATTCTTGATACTTACAGTGAAAAACCTGTGGCAATAGCAGATCCCACAACAGAAGTTTTAAGAGAATATAAAAAACTTCAGGAAGAATTTGAAAAAGAAAAAGAAGAGATAAAAGAAACTTTAAATCTTCCGTCAATTACTCTTGATGGAGAAAAAATAAGTCTTGAAGTAAATGCAGGGCAGGAAATAGATAAAAATGCTTTTAAAAATGTAAATGCAGATGGAGTTGGACTTTTAAGAACAGAGTTTATATACATGGAAGGAGCAAAACTTCCCGAAGAATTGGAACAGGCAGAAATATATCAAGGAATGAGTGAAAAAATTGGTGAGGATAAACCTCTTATTATTCGTACTCTTGATATAGGAGCAGATAAAAGTCTGCCGTATTTTAAAATGGCTCCAGAACAAAATCCTTCTTTGGGAGAAAGAGGAATAAGATTTACTCTTGATAAAAAGAATATATTAAAGGCTCAGCTGAGAGCAATACTTAGAGCAAGCAAAGGAAGAAATATAAAAATAATGCACCCTATGGTTACGAATATAAGAGAAATAGAAAATGTTCTTGTCCTTACAGAAACAGCTAAAGAGGAACTTAGAGCAGAGGGTGTTGAATTTAATGAAAAAATAGAAACAGGAATTATGGTTGAAGTTCCATCAGCAGTTCTTATGGCAGAAAAAATGTGTGAATATATAGATTTCTTTTCAATAGGAAGTAATGACCTTGCACAATATATTCTTGCAACAGACAGATTTTCTCTTAGAGAAAATAATCTTTATGACTATTATGATCCGGCAGTTTTAAGAGCTATAAATTTAGTGGCAGAAGCTGCATTAAAAAAAGGAAAAGAAATAGGTGTCTGCGGAGAAATGGCTGGAGAGTCTGTTGGAATTGTAATCCTTTTAAGTTTTGGAATAAAAAATCTGAGTATGTCAAATGTATTTATTCCCAGAGCAAGAAATATAGTTAGAAAAGTAAAAATTTCAGATTTAAAAGAAATTAAAAAATTAGTTTTAAATTGTAAAAATTCAGAAGAAGTGAGACACATAGTAAGAGAATATATAAAAAAATTATAAAAAGGTGATGTAGTTATGAAAAAAATAACGGTGCAGATAAAAAATAAAGCAGGGCTTCATGCAAGGCCTTCATCTCTTTTTGTACAGTTAGCTTCTACTTATGACTCAGATATAAAAGTGAGATTTGAGGGAGAGGAAATAAACGGGAAAAGTATAATGGGGCTTATGCTTCTTGCCGCTGAACAAGGAAGAACTCTTGAACTTGAAGCTGACGGTCCTGATGAAGATGAAATGCTTAATGCTTTAAGAATTCTTGTTGAAGAAGATAAATTTGGAGAAGATTAAGGTTTATGGAAATAAAAAGAGCTGAAAAAATGGGTTTCTGTTTTGGAGTTGCAGGGGCTATAAATCTATGCAATAAAGTTGTGTCAGAAAAAAAATTTGAGGGAAGATTATTTATTTTGGGAATGCTTGTGCATAACAAAAATGTTACCTCAGATATGGAAAAAAAAGGATTTATAACTTTATCTGAAGAAGATTTGAAAGAAGGAAAAGTAAATCTTCAAAAAAAAGATACAGTAATTATAAGAGCACACGGGACAACTAAAGAAATTTATGATATACTAGAGAAAGAAAAAGTGAAAATTTATGATGCTACTTGTGTCTTTGTGGAAAGAATAAGAAAAGCTCTTATGGAAGCGGAAAAAAAAGGCAAGAAAATAATATTTATTGGAGATAAATATCACCCTGAAGTAAAAGGAATAGTTTCTTTTGGAAATGATGTAAGTATAGTAAATTCTTTTGAAGAATTTACAGAACTTTCCATTGACAATGAAAAAGAATACTGTCTTTTAACTCAGACAACATTGAACAAAGAACTTTTTTTCCGTATAAAAGATTATATAGAAGAAAACTATAAAAATGTGGAGATTTTCAGTAAAATATGCGGAGCTACATATGAAAGACAGAAGGCAGTGGAAAAGCTTGCTAAGGAAGTTGAAATAGTTTTGATAGTCGGTGACAATAAAAGTTCCAACAGTAAAAAACTTTATGAAATTTCCAAAAATATAAATGAAAAAAGTTATTTGATACAAGATAAAACAGAATTAAACAGCTCTTGGTTTAATAATGTGGAAAAAATTGGAATAACTGCAGGAGCATCAACACCGGAAGAAATAATTTTAGAGATAGAAAAAGAAATAAGGGGGACTTTTGATGACAAACATGGATTATAACGAATTTGAAGCACTGCTTAATGACTATCTTCCAGAAGAAGGAAATACAGGAAGTAAAGTAGTGGGAACAGTAGCAAGCAAGGAGAGAAACTTTGCATATCTTGATGTTCCAGGACAAATCACTTCAGTAAGAGTAAGAGCCGAAGAAGTAGAAAAATACAATGTTGGTGACGAAATAGAAGTTATGCTTGTAGGAGAAACACCTGACGGAGAATTCATAATCGGTTCAAGAAGAAAAATCGAAATGGAACAAGGTTGGGAAAAAATCAAAGAAGCATTTGAAAAGAAAGAAGAAATCACAGGAAAAGTTGTTAAAGAAGTTAAAGGAGGATATATTGTTGAGATATTATCTCATCAAGTGTTCTTACCAAAATCTCTTTCTGAAACTAGAAAAGGTGAAGATATAGTTGGAGAAACTGTAAACCTTTTAGTTAAAGATATAAAAGAAGATAAAAAAGGTAAAAAAGTTACAGTATCAAGAAAAGATATTACAATGATGCAGGCTGACAAAGAGTTTGCTGAATTAAAAGAAGGAGAAGTTTTAGAAGGAACAGTTACTGAAATACTTCCATTTGGAATAGTTGTAGAAATCGGAACTCTTAGAGGATTCATTCACATTTCTGAAATTTCTTGGAAAAAAGCTGAAAAAATTGAAGGATTCAATGTTGGAGACAAATTAGAAGTTAAAGTTATAGGACTTGAACCAGAAAAGAAAAATGTAAAACTTTCTTTAAAAGCTCTTGTAAGAAATCCTTGGGATATAGCTGCAGAAACTTTAGCAGTTGATTCAGTTGTTGAAGGAAAAGTTACAAAAATTTTACAATATGGTATCCTTGTAGAAGTAATGGATGGAGTAGAAGGACTTATCCATATTTCTGACTTCACATGGAACAGAAAGAAAATTAATGTAAATGAATTTGCAAAAGTTGGAGACGTTGTAAAAGTTAAAGTTCTTGAATTCAAACCTGAAAACAGAAAATTAAAATTAGGAATGAAACAGCTTTCAGTTGATCCTTGGGCAAGTGCTGAAGATAACTATAAAGTTGGAACAAAACTTACAGGTAAAGTTGCTGAAATAAAACCTTACGGAGTTTTCGTTGAAATCGAAGAGGGAATAGATGTATTTATTCACCAATCTGATTTTGCATGGGTTGGAAGCAGAAAATTCGAAAAAGGAGATACAGTTGAATTTGAAGTAATTGAACTTGATCTTGACGAAAAGAAAATAAAAGGAAGCATAAAAGCTCTTGAAAAAAGTCCATGGGAAAAAGCTATGGAAATTTATAAAGTTGGAGATGTAGTAGAAAAACCAGTTAAGAGCATACTTGAATTTGGAATGTTTGTAAAACTTGAAGATGGAATTGACGGATTTATTCCTACACAGCTTGCTTCAAAAGACTTCATCAAAAACTTAAAAGACAAATTCCAAGTTGGAGATGTTGTAAGAGGTAAAATAGTTGAAATAGACAGAGATAAACAAAGAATAAAAATTTCTGTTAAAGGTCTTGAATTAGACGAAGAAAAAAGAGAAACAAAAGAACTTATTGAAAAATATGGAGTATCTTCAACAGAAGAATAATTATTTTTCTTAGAATAATGAAAAAAGCACGATTATATGTCGTGCTTTTTTGCTTTAATTAAAATGTAAATTATTTTTTAGATTTTAAAGTAGAATAAAAAACAGTTCCGAGAATAATAATTCCACCGACAATAACTTTAAAATCAGGAACTTCATGGATTAAAATTCCTGCCAGAATAATTCCGTATAAAGGTTCAAGGCAGGTAATAATTCCAGCTGTCTGAGTTTTTACATATTTCATTCCTCCAATAAACATAGTATGAGGAAGAGCTGTAAAAATTGTTCCTAAAAGTATTGTAAGAAAAATATTTGAAAGCGATACAACAGGCTGTATTATAAAATAATATGGAATTAGAAAAACAGCTGCTGTACTCTGTTCACAGAAAGCAATCATCGCTCCGCTGTAATCTTCAGTAAACTTTCTATTAAGAACAGAAAGAAAAGCATATGTAAATCCTGAAAGTATTCCAAGTAAAGCTCCTATAGTCATATCATTTCCAAATTCAAATTCAGGAACGACGAAAAATATTCCTATAAATGTAATAATAGCCGTAACAATATCAGAAACCTGAAGTTTTTCTTTAAAAAAATAAGGTTCTATAAAAGTAACAAAAACAGGAAAAGTTGAAAATGTCAAAAGTCCTATTGCTACTGTTGAAAGTTTTATTGATTCATAAAATGTAGTCCAGTGTACAGCCAGAAGAAATCCCAGCAGAATAAACGAAAGAAAATGTTTTCTGCTTTTTAATTTTGTATCTTTTTTCATAAGTTTCATATAAGCAAAAATAGAAACAGATGAAGAGATAAGTCTGCCTAAAACTAAAATAGTGCTTGGCAGAGTAATAAGTTTTCCAAAAACACCTGTAAGCCCAAAAAGCAGAACTGCAAAATGTATCTGCATAAGACTGCGGCTTTTGTTGTCAAGCATAAATGCTGTCCTCCCCTATAAATATAAACTTATTTTATCTTAAAATTCTTTTCTTGTTTTATCATCAAGAGTTATATTTTTTATTTCTCCGTCTTTTATAAAATAGAAAATATTTTAGTCTATAAATTCTTCAAGAGAAAAAATAAGTTCGTCTTTTTTTTCAGCAAAGTTTCCAAGTTTTCTTAAATAAACTTCTTCCCCAAAAAGTTTTACTTTAAAATCAAGTATTTCATCTTTAATATTTTTCTTGTTTACTCTTCTTTTATCAAAAAGCAAAGCTCTTTTTTCAATTTCTCCGTCAATATCTATGATAAGCATATTTTTTTTGAATTCAACAATCTGAACTTCAGAAACTCTGTCCATAAATTCTCTGTATTCAAGATTTGCTTTTCTGTTTTCAGCATTTATTCTTTTATTTTCAGTTCTTTGTTTTATAGCTTTTTCTTGTAAAATTCTTGTCTGCTTTCTTTTAGCTTTTATTTTGGAATATGCTTTTCCTTTTGGTTTATTTTTGCTTATAACTTCCATAATACCTCCTATAAAATTCCGATTATATATTTTAGCACAGGAAATATTTTTTAACAAGAGAATTAGAGAAATAAGAATAGAAAAACTTCCTATAATAATGAAAATATAGTATAATAAAATGTATTAAAATTATAATTTAAAAATAAAGAGGAGCAGTTTTAATGAATAAAGAAGCAGTAATAATAGGAGCAGGGCTTGCTGGAAGTGAGGCAGCATATCAGCTTGCTGAAAGAGGGATAAAAGTAAAACTTTATGAGATGAGACCAATAAAAAGTACAGAAGCTCATAAGACAGAAAATTTTGCAGAACTTGTGTGCAGCAATTCTCTTGGAGGAGATCATCTTGGAAATGCTTCAGGGCTTATGAAAGAGGAACTAAGAAGAATGGGTTCGCTTCTTGTAAAAATTGCAGATGAAACAAGAGTTCCTGCTGGTCAGGCACTTGCAGTTGACAGAGAGGGATTTTCTGGAAAAATTACAGAAATTTTAAAAAATCACCCAAATATAGAAATTATAAATGAAGAAGTAACAGAAATTCCTCAGGATAAAATTGTTTTAATAGCGAGCGGTCCTTTAACTTCTGAAGTTCTTTCTAAAAAAATTCAAGAACTTACTCATGCAGATTATCTGTATTTTTATGATGCAGCAGCACCTATTGTAACTCTTGAATCAATAGATATGGATAAAGTTTATTTTCAGTCTCGTTATGACAAGGGAGATGGAGAATATATAAACTGTCCTATGAATGAAGAAGAATATAAAAATTTTTATGAAAATTTAATTACAGCAGAGAGAGCTCCTCTTAAAAAATTTGAAGAGGAAAAACTTTTTGAAGGTTGTATGCCTGTAGAAAGAATTGCCGGACGTGGCGAAAGAACACTTTTATTCGGGCCTTTAAAACCAAAGGGGCTTACAAATCCAAGAACAGGAAAAAGAGATTATGCAGTTGTACAGTTAAGACAAGACGATAAAGAGGGAAGATTATACAATATTGTAGGATTTCAGACAAATTTAAAATTTGGGGAGCAGAAAAGAGTTTTCTCTATGATTCCGGGACTTCAAAATGCGGAATTTATAAGATATGGTGTTATGCACAGAAATACTTTTATAAATTCTACAAAACTTCTTACACCAATGCTTAATATGAAAGAAAATGAAAATATTTTCTTTGCAGGACAGATAACAGGGGGAGAAGGTTATGTTGCAGCAATGGCAACAGGAATGATGGCAGGAATAAATATGTATAATAAAATCATGGGACTTTCTCCTTTTGTTTTAGATGATAGAAGTGCAATAGGTTCAATGATAAAATACATAACTGAAGAAAAAGATGATTTTCAGCCTATGGGGCCGAACTTTGGAATGATAAGAGCTTTAGAAGGTCCGAAAATAAGAGATAAAAAAGAAAGATATAATAAAATATCAAATATCGCTTTAGAATATCTTGAAGAAAAATTAAAATAAAGGAGAGAGTCATGGATTTTGCTCTTTTTGAAAAATATATAAAAGAATTTTTATTCTATTCTGAATTTACAGAAGAAAAAAGCAGAAACACAATAATATCCATAAAAAAAGATCTGGAACAGCTTACAGAGTATCTTTCTGAAGAAAAAGATCTGGAAGATATAACAAAAATTTCTCCTATAATGATAAGGGGATTTCTTCTAAAACTTCAAAAAGATAATATTGGAAAACGTTCTTTAAGCAGAAAACTTTCTTCTGTAAAAATATTTTTCAGATATTTGAAAAAAAATGAAATAATAAAAACAGACCCTACACATACAATATCTGCTCCAAGTTTTCAGATTGAAACTCCTGATATTTTATCTCTTGATGAAATACAAAAATTAAGAGATGTGATAAATACAGGAAAATGCAGCGGGCTTCGTGACAGGCTTATAATTGAACTTCTTTTTTCTTCGGGAATAACTTCACAGGAGCTTCTTTCATTGGGAGAAAGTGTTTTTAATCTTGAAGAGAGAGAGCTTATAGTTGGAAAAGGAAGAAACAGCAGAGTTGTTTTTTTCAGTGAGAGGGCGAAAGAATATTTTAAAAGATATGTGGAAGCTAAAAAAGAAAAATTTAAAGAGAGATACAATCCTGATATTCTTTTTGTAAATAATTCGGCAACAAGATTAAGTGACCGTTCTCTCAGAAGACTTATAGACAGATATGCTCTTGCAGCAGGAATAACAAGGGAGATAAGTCCTTACAGTTTCCGCCACACTTTTGGAGCATATATGATTTCTCATGGAATGGATATATTTTTTCTGAAAGAGCTTTTAGGGCATACTAACATTGAAACTACAAAAATGTATCAGGAAATAATAAAAAAACCTACAATTTTAAAAAGTCTTAAAATGCTGGAGGAATAATAAGAAATGGATAAAATAAGAGCAACAACCATTGTAGCTGTAAAAAAAGAAAATAAAGTAGCAATAGCTGGAGACGGTCAAGTAACTTTTGGTGAAACTGTTTTTAAAGCAAAAGCTAAAAAAATAAGAAAAATAAAAGATTATAATGTTCTTACAGGTTTTGCGGGAGGGGCTGCAGATGCTTTTGCCCTTTTTGAAAAATTTGAAGCTCACCTTGATGCTTATAAAGGGAATTTAAAAAAAGCAGCTGTTGAGCTTGCAAAAGAATGGAGAAATGATAAAGCATTAAGAGTTTTAGATGCAATGCTTATTGTTGCAGATAAAGAAAATATTTTAGTGCTTTCAGGAAATGGAGATATAATTGAGCCTGATGAAGATGTAACTGCAATAGGAAGTGGAGGAAGTTATGCTTATGCAGCAGCAAAAGCTCTTCTTCTTCACACTGATATGAGTGCAGAAGAAATAGCTGAAGAAGCAATGAAAATTGCAGGTTCAATCTGCATATATACAAATTCGAATATATCTGTTGAGAAAATATAAATGGAGGACTAAATGGCAAAAAAATGTATAGGCTGCGGTGTGGAACTGCAGGGAGAAGATAAAAATAAAAGAGGTTATCTTCCACAGTCAGTGCTTGATAAAGAAAATGGAGAACTTTATTGTCAGAGATGTTTTAAAATAAAAAATTACGGGGAATATATTCCTGTTGAAATGACAAGAGATGATTATAGGGAAGAAGTTAAAAAAACTCTTCCAGAAGCAGATGTTGCTATAGCTGTTTTTGATATAATAGATTTTGAAGGTTCTTTTGATGATGAAATCTTAGATGTTTTAAGAGAAATGGATTCTATTGTTGTAATAAATAAAATTGACCTTATTCCAGATGAAAAACATCCTTCAGAAGTTGCGAACTGGGTAAAAGAAAGATTGGGAGAAGAGGGAATTGCTCCCCTTGATATTGCTATTGTGAGCAGTAAAAAAGGATACGGAACAAGCGGAATATTTAAAAAGATAAATCATTTTTATCCTGAAGGAGCAAGAGCCATTGTTCTTGGGGTAACAAATGTTGGAAAATCAAGTATAATAAATAGACTTATTGGAAAAAATGTTGCAACAGAATCAAAATATCCTGGAACAACTTTAAAAAGTTCTAAGAAAACTTTATCAAATGCAAATATAACTTTAATAGATACTCCAGGGCTTATTCCTCAAGGAAGATTTTCAGATTTAGTTTGTGAAAAATGTAATCTTGATATAGTTCCTTCTGGTGAAATTTCAAGAAAAACATATAAAGAGGGAAAAGATAGAGTAATTTTTATCGGTGGAATGGTAAAGATAAAAGTTACAAGCAATGGAGAATTAAAACCAATTTTCTCTGTTTATGCTTCAAAAAATGTAACATATCATGATACAAATCTTGAAAAAGCTGCTGAGATGGAAAAAGAGGGAAGAACAGATCTATTTTCTCCTCCATGTGAAAAATGTGCAGAGCAGTATAAAAAAGAAAAAATTGTAACAGAAAAATTTGTAGTTGAATCTGGTGAAGAATTAGTATTTAAAGGTCTTGGCTGGGTTTCTGTAAAAAGAGGACCTCTTGAAATGGAAATTACTTATCCTGAAAGAGCAGATATAATAATAAGAGAGGCTTTTATAAAACCTAAAAGATAGGTGAGATTTATGGAAAATAAAAACAGAGGGATAGCAATTATAACAGAACTTGTTATTATTATAATTATTATTGTTCTTCTTGTATTTTATGCAGTAATTCCGAATGTGAGTGATTTGAAATATATGAGAAAGGCAGAAGCTGTTCAGAGGGATTTAAAAGAACTTCGTGTTGCTCTTGAAGAATATTATCAGCTTGCAGGAAAATATCCTGAACTTTCAAAGCCCGGAGCTTGTGACAATTTAAGAATTCTTGATTATGTTGATGAAAAAGGAAGAAAAATTTCTTTTGCAGATATATATAAAAAAAATAAAATTGCTCCAACTCAGGCTGCAGATAAAATTTATTATAACAACAGGGTTTTTGACAATAATGATTTTAAAAAAATAAACGGGCTTGCAGGCTGGAATTATGATTATTCAGGACAGACTGGAGAAATTCATGCAAATTTACAGCCTAACACATATTTTCAGGGTGTTGACTGGAGTGAACAATAAGTTTGTCAAAAAGTATAATCTATGATAGAATATACTTCGCTTATTTAAAAAAGATTATTAAAATCGGAGGAAATTAATGAAATATGATATAATTTTTCTTGGCGGAGGTCAGGCAGGAATATTTGGTGCTTATGAAGCTGTTGAAAAAAATAGTGATTTAAAAGTTCTTGTTGTTGATAAGGGAAGAATGCTTAAGAATAGAGTGTGCCCTAAAGAAACTTTAGGAAAATGTGTAAATTGTCCTACTTGTGCTATTATTTATGGGGTGAGCGGAGCAGGAGCATTTTCAGATTCAAAATTTAATATGGATTATAAAGTTGGAGGAGATGTTCACACTGTAACAGGAAAAGAAGTTGTAAACCAGACAATAAAAGATGTTGTTTCTGTATATAGAAAATTTGGATTTAATGAAGAACCTAGCGGACTTAAATACAATACAACAATGGAAGAGATAAAAAGAAGATGTATTGAACATGGTATTCAGCTTGTTGATACTCCTACAATGCACCTTGGAACAGATGGTTCAAGAAAACTTTACACAATGCTTGTAGATCATCTTTTAGAAAAAGGTGTAGAATTTGCAACTGAAAGAGAAGTTGAAGAACTTATTATAGAAGATGGAAAAATAAAAGGGGCTGTTGTTTCTCACAAAGGAGAAAAAGAGACGTATTATTCTGATAATGTTGTTCTTGGAATGGGAAGAAGCGGAGCTCATAAAGTTATGGACCTTTGTCAGAAGCATGGAGTAAATTATCAAGACGGAGCTATTGATATTGGTGTAAGAGTAGAAATTCCTGATATCATAATGAAAGAAATAAATGAAAACTTCTATGAAGCAAAAATGATTTATTATACAAAAACTTACAATGATAAAATGAGAACATTCTGCAGCAATCCAAGCGGATTTATTGCAGCAGAAAAACATGCTGATGATGTTATTTTAGCAAATGGTCACGCATATAAAGATAAGAAATCAACAAATACAAACCTTGCTCTTTTATGCACAAAAACATTTACAAAACCATTTGATCAGCCTTTTGAATATGCCACAGCTATAGCAAATCTTTCATCAATGCTTACAGGCGGAAAACTTTTAATGCAGTCTTACGGAGATTTAAAGCTTGGTAAACGTTCAACAGATGAAAAACTTGAAAGATTAAATATTGTTCCTACAACAACAGATTATGTTGCTGGAGATATTTCACTTGCCTGTCCAAAAAGAATTTTAGATAATATAATGGAATTTATTGAGGCACATGATAAAATAACTCCAGGATTTGCATCAGCTGATCTTCTTCTTTACTTCCCTGAAATAAAATTCAGAAGTACAAGAATGGAAATAGATAAAAATATGATGACAAATATTGAAGGACTTTATGCAGCTGGGGACAGTTCAGGTTATGGAAGCGGACTTAATATTGCTGCTGTAATGGGAATACTTGCAGTAAGACACATTCTTACAAAATTTAATTAAAAATATTTTATAAAATAAGCATTGCAGATTATAAAAAACTGCAGTGCTTTTTTTGTAAAAAAATGTGGAAATATGAATAAAAAAGGTATATAATCATTTAATATAAGATCAGCAGAAGTGGCGAAATGGTAGACGCGCTGTCTTCAGGCGGCAGTAGGAATTATCCTGTGAGAGTTCAAATCTCTTCTTCTGCACCAAATAAATTATATTAATGAATTGTTATAGTTTATAAAATAAAATTTTTTATAAATTATAAGAGTTCATTTTTTATTTTTTGTAAAAATATACAAAAAATTTCCAAAAATAAAAAATATAAAAAAAGTATTTAATTTTCTTGACAAAATTTATAAAAAAATATATAATCAAATTGTAAGATAATCAAAATAAAATTAAGTTTAGAAAATAAAATATGAATAAGAACTTAGGAGGAAATATTATGTCTTTAATAGGTAAAAAAGTAAATGAATTTAAAACAATGGCTTACCATAATGGTAAATTTAAAGAAATAACAAGTGAAAATTTAAAAGGAAAATGGAACGTATTTGTTTTTTATCCAGCAGATTTTACATTTGTATGCCCAACAGAGCTTGAAGATTTAGCAGAACACTATGAAAAATTTAAAGCAGAAGGATGTGAAGTTTACTCTGTTTCAACAGATACTCACTTTGTACACAAAGCATGGCATGATACATCAGAAAGAATTAATAAAATAAAATTCCCTATGCTTGCAGATCCAACAGGAAAACTTTCAAGAGATTTTGAAGTTATGATTGAAGAAGAGGGACTTGCTCTTAGAGGAAGTTTTGTAATTAATCCTGAAGGAACAATCGTTGCTTATGAAGTACATGACACAGGAATTGGAAGAGAAGCATCAGAACTTTTAAGAAAATTACAAGCTGCAAAATTTGTAGCTGAGCATGGAGAAGTTTGCCCGGCTAAATGGAGACCTGGAAGCGAAACAATAAAACCATCTATTGATTTAGTAGGTAAACTATAGTTTTGTGCATTAAGGAGTAGGATATTTATGGACGAAAAAATATATGATCTAATTGTAATAGGCGGAGGGCCTGCGGGACTTACAGCAGGTATATATGCAGGAAGAGCTATGCTTGATGTTCTGGTTATAGAAAAAGATAGAGCCGGCGGACAGATAAATCTCACAAATGAAATTGTAAATTATCCTGGAATTATTGAAACAAGCGGAGAAAAATTTGGTGAAGAATTAAAGAAACAGGCTCTTGGATTTGGTGTAAATTTTCTTAATGATGAAGTAATTGGAATGGAGCTTTCAAAAGATATAAAAATTATAAAAACAGCAAAAGAAGAATTTAAAACTTTATCTGTTGTAATAGCTACAGGAGCTTCTCCAAGAAAACTTGGATTTAAGGGTGAAAAAGAATTTACAGGAAGAGGGGTTGCATATTGTGCAACTTGTGATGGAGAATTTTTTACAGGACTTGATGTTTTTGTAATTGGAGCGGGATTTGCCGCAGCTGAAGAAGCAATATTTTTGACAAAATATGCAAGAAAAGTTACTGTAATAGCAAGAGAACCAGAATTTACTTGTGCAAAGTCTATTGCTGAGAAAGTTTTAAAAAATCCTAAAATTGAAGTTAAATTTAATACAGAAATTTTAGAAGCTGATGGAGAGACTCAGCTTAAGAGAGCGGTATTTAAAAATAATGTTACAAATGAAATTTTTGAATATAATGCTCCAGATGAAAAAACTTTTGGAATATTTGTATTTGTAGGTTACGAGCCTCAAAGCAGATTATTTGAAGGTCATGTTGCTTTAGATAATTATGGGTATATTCCAACTGATTCAGATCTTATGACTAATATCCAAGGAGTGTATGCAGTGGGGGATGTTAGGCCTAAGAAATTGAAACAAGTTGTAACAGCAGTTGCTGATGGAGCAGATGCAGCAATGAATATAGAAAAATATGTTCTGGGAATAAGAGAAAAACTTGGTCTTAAGAAAGAAAAAAATAAAGAAGTAAAAAAATCTCAAGAAGTTTCTGAAAAAGATGGAGAATTTTTAGACAGCAATTTAAAAGAACAGCTTGCTGCTGTAGCTGAAAAATTTGAAAATGAAATTGAGATTGTTTTGATAAAAGATTCTTCAAATGAAAAATCTTTTGAAATGGAAACAGCTTTTAAAGATATTGCTTCTGTATCAGAAAAAATAAAATTTTCTCCATATGAAAAAGGAGAAAACAAAGAACTTGAACAGAAAATAAATGCAGAAAGATTTCCAACTTCGGCAGTTTTAGATAAAGATGGTAATTTTTCTGGAATAAAATATTCAACAGTTCCTGGGGGACATGAATTAAATTCTTTTATTCTTGCAATGTATAATGTTGCAGGACCGGGACAGAAATTATCAGATGAAACTTTGGAAAAAATTAGAAATATAAAAAGAACTATAAATGTTAAAATTGGTATTTCACTTAGTTGCAGTAACTGCCCTGAGACAGTTCAGTCAGTACAGAGAATAGCAGCAGAAAATAAAAATATTCAAGTTGAAATAATTGATGTTTTAACATTTAGAGATTTTAAAGACAAGCATGAAATTATGAGTGTTCCAGCAATGGTCGTAAATGACAGAGGAATATTTTTCGGTCGTAAAAATATAGATGAAGTCCTACATTTCCTATAAAATTTTTATTGCAGAAAGAGCAGCTGAAGGGCTGCTCTTTTCTTATCTTATTTTAAATTTAATAGTTCCTCCCACTCCAATAGCTGATGTTTTTATATCATCTGTGGAAACAGAATATTTTGCATTAAATTTAATATTTTCATTTGGAGCAAAAGCTACTCCTATAGCAACACCTTCACTATTTTTGAAATGTCCTACCCCTGTTCCAATTCCAATTTCACCAGGTTTTACATCTTGAAAATCCACAGCATTCATAGCAGCCATTAGAGAAATACCTCTGTTTACTTTATTATCAAGTTCTGTGACTCTTTCATTGATCTCATCTAATCTAGCTCTATTTTTCATGATTTCAGCTTCCTGTGAGGTAATTCTTTTTTCATGGTCTGTAATTATTTTTTCATGAGAATTTGTTTTTTCTTGTATATTTGAAATTTTTTTTATATTATTTTCATTTTTAGTAATTCTTTCATTGTTATTTTTTATATTATTTTTGTTATTCTCAATATCGTTTTGATTTTGGGAAATATTTTTTTTGTTGCTTAAAACATTAGTAGAGATTTTAGCAATATTTTTAGAATTGTTTTTTAACTTTTGCTCAGTATCAATAATTCTTTGAGTATTATTATTAACATTATTTTTATTTTCAATAATTTTTTGCTTATTATTTTGAATATTGGTTTTGTTTTCAGAAATTAAGTTATGGTTTGTTTTTATATTATTTTCATTATTATTGATATTATTTTTATTTTCATTAATTTTTTGTTTATTACTTTGAATATCAATTATATTTTCACTAATCTTTTCATAGTTCGCTTTAGAACTATTAAAATTTTTATTTATTTGATTTTCATTATTTGAAAGATTATTTTTTATTTCTGAAATATGATTATTTAAATCCCCAACAGAACTATTAATTTGAGATGTTGTATTTTCAGTATTTACTAATCTTTTTTCAAGTTCTTTATTTTTATTTTCATGTTGTTGTATATCTTTAGTATGTTTATTAATATGATTTTGAGTCTCATTAAACCTTTTGTTGACTTCAGAAATAATATGAAATATTTTAGACTTACTTATTTCAGGAATATTCATTTCTAGATTTTTTTCATCTTCTGGTTTTAAAGTTTCATCTCCCATAATACTAAAATTTAGAATAAAAAATAAACACATAAAAACAATTTTTTTCATTAAATATCTTCCTCCTTAAAAAACTGTAAAATAAAAATATCAGATAAATTATCTGATTGCGTTAAGTAGAATAAAATTGTAATTGATAAAATAAAAAATGTTTATAGATTTTTAAAAGGCTGGTATAAGATATTTTTAATATGTTTATTTTATTAACTTTCTTTAATAAAATAAATAGACTAAAAATAATTTCTTATAAAAGCAAACTGATTGTATCAGAAAAGTTAAAATATGTCAATAGTATTTTACTAAGTAAAAAGGGCTGTTGCATTTTACAAAGTTGCAACAGCCCTAACTTTTGATTTTATTTTTTATAAAATTTCTATATTTTCACTTTCCATAAATCTGTCACCTGTCATATTGCAGATGTTGTCAAGAATTTCTGTTCTTAAAGTACCGTTACCGTTTCCAACAGAATAATGTTCTTCAGCTTTTTCGCCGGCAATTCCCATCATAGCAACTCCAGCTGTTGCAGCTATAAAATAATCTCTGTTTGCTCCACAGGCACTTCCAATAAGAGAAGCTGTCATACATCCAGTTCCTGTAACCTTTCCTAAAATTGCAGTTCCATTATTTATTTTTGCAACTCTTTCTCCGTCACTTATTATATCTTGTTTACCTGTAACAGCTATTACAGTGTCGTATCTTTTTGCCAGAGCTTTTGCAATTTCAACACCATTTTCTAAATCTTCTATAGAATCTACTCCTCTGTTTGCAGAATTTTCAATTCCATAAATTGATTTTATTTCTGCCATATTTCCTTTAACAACTGCAAAATGAACATTTGTTAAAAGTTTTTCTACCAATTCTTTTCTGGCTCTTGTTGCTCCTACACCAACAGGGTCAAGAACAACAGGTTTTCCCAATCTGTTTGCAGTCTGTCCAGCTTTTACAGCCATTTCTCTCATCTGTTTATCCATTGTTCCAATATTAAGAACAAGTGCAGATGCAAAAGATAAAATATCTTCAAGCTCATCTTCACAGAAAGACATAAGAGGAGATGCTCCAACTGCAAGAGTTATATTTGCACAATCATTTATTGTTACTGTATTTGTAATATGAAAAACAATAGGCTGTTTTTCTCTGATATTTTTAATAACATTTCCAAGCTGTTCTTTTTCAAAAATCATTTCTGCCTCCTATATCATTTTATGAAAGAAAGTAAAGTTTTTGAGGCTTTTTCAATATCTTCTTTTCCAAGAATTTCAGATATTACTGCAACACCGCAGACACCTGTTTTCATTACTTCTTTAACATTATCAAGATGTATTCCACCAATAGCTACACTTGGAATTTTTATACTGTCTACAATAATTTTTAAATTTTCAAGACCTAAAGGTTCATTTATATCTTTTTTGCTTCCTGTATAGAAAACAGTTCCTATTCCAAGATAATCAGCTCCACCCTCTTCTGCTTTTAGAGCCTCTTCCACAGAACCGACAGAAACACCGATAATTTTATTTTTTCCTAAAATTTTTCTTGCTTCTTCTAAAGATTCATCACTCTGACCAATATGAACTCCCTCTGCATCAATTTCTTTTGCAATTTTTACATTGTCATTTATGATAAGAGGAATATTATATTTTTTTGTAACTTTTTGAACTTCTTTTGCTATTTCAAGAAATTTTTCATCACTTACAAATTTTTCTCTCAATTGGACAATAGTTGCTCCGCCTTTTATACTGTCTTCAACAGCTTTGCATAAATCTCTTTTTCCAAGAATATCCCTGTCAGTTACAAGATAAAGAGAGTAATCAATTTTATTCATATTTTACTCCAGCTTTTTTATATAAATCTATGAAGTGACCAACAGGTCCTACACCATGACCAATTGCAAAAGAATTTCTTATAGCTTCAGTAATATATTCTTTTCCAAGTCTTACAGCTTCTTCAACAGAATATCCTTTTCCAATAAGAGAAGCTATTGTTGATGAAAGTGTGCATCCTGTTCCGTGAGTATTTTTTGTATCAATTCTAACTCCAGGGAATTTTACAACTTTTCCATTTTCAAGAAGAAGAACATCAGTACAGTTATCTAATCTGTGTCCTCCTTTCATAAGAACATTTTTTGCTCCAAGTTTTTGAATTTTTTTAGAAGCTTCAACCATATCATCTTCATTTTTTATTTCCATATCAGCAAGGATTTCTCCTTCTGGAATATTTGGAGTTACAATTTCTCCAAGTGAAACAAATTTTTTAAGTTCTTCAATGGCTTCATCTTTTAATAATTTATATTCACTTTTAGAAACCATAACAGGATCTATTACAATATTTTTTGCATTATATTTTTTAAGAGCTGCTCCTATTGTTCTTATAAGTTCGCTGCTTGAAAGCATTCCTACTTTTACACTGTCAACTTCTATATCTTCAAAGATTGCTTTTATCTGTCCCTCAACAATGTCTGTGGAAATTTCTTGAACTCCAAAAACTCCCATAGTATTTTGAACTGTTACAGCTGTAATAACGCTCATTCCATATACACCCATTGCACTCATTGCTTTTAAGTCTGCCTGTATTCCTGCTCCACCACAAGAATCAGAACCTGCTATTGTCAAAACTTTTTTCATTTTTCGTCCTCCTGTACAATAATAAATGGATTTTCATTCATGAAAGTATTTTACCATGTTTTTTAAAAAATTTTAAATATTTAAAAAATTTTCTCTCTGTGGTACTATATTTTTGAGAGAAAATTTTTGATGAAACAAAGAAAATATAAATTGACGAGAGAATAAAAGTTTATTATACTAAAATCAGAATATAAAGTTTTTATGGTTCATGAAAATGATTAATAGGGAAGATGAGTGAAAGTCTCACACGGTCCCGCCACTGTAAGAATGATGAAAGCAGAATAATTACCACTGAAATTTGAAAAAACTTTTGGGAAGGTCTGCGAGTAAAATGAATTCAAGTCAGGATACCTGCCTTAAAAACCTTTACAACCTGCGAGGACGGGAAGTATTTATTTTTTAAATTTTTTGAGTCCTTCTTTTTGTATTTGGAAGGATTTTTTTATTTATTAACTTATTATTGTTTTTGAAAATTTAAAGAAAGAGTGAATTTATTTATGAAAAAAAATAAAAATATAATGATACTCGGGACATCTTCGGGAGCTGGAAAAAGTATAATAACAGCTGGTCTATGCAGAGTTTTTTATAAAGATGGTTATAAAGTTACACCTTTTAAGGCACAAAATATGGCTCTTAATTCTTTTGTTACAAAAGATGGACTTGAGATAGGACGTTCTCAGAGTGTTCAGGCAGCAGCCTGTAGAATAGAACCTAGAGGATATATGAATCCACTTTTATTAAAACCTTGTGGGAATAACCAGATTCAAATAATTTTAAATGGAAAACCCATAGGTAATATGAGTGGTTATGATTTTTCAAAAGAAAAACCAAAATTTAAAAAATATATTCTGGAAGCTTATAAAAATACAGAAAAATTTGATATTTGTGTTCTTGAGGGTGCTGGAAGCCCTGTTGAAATAAATATAAAAGAAAATGATTTAGTAAATATGGGAATGGCAGAGATGGCAGATGCTCCTGTAATTCTTACAGCTGATATAGACAGAGGGGGAGTTTTTGCTTCGGTTGTCGGGACAATGGTTCTTCTTGAGCCGCACGAAAGAGAAAGAGTAAAAGGAGTTATAATAAATAAATTTAGAGGAAGAAAAGATATGCTTCTTTCTGGAATTGAAAAACTTGAGGAGATAATAAAAGTTCCTGTTCTGGGAGTTGTTCCATATTTTGAAGTTGATATAGAAGATGAAGACAGAGTAACAGAGAAACTAAAAAAAGAAAAAGAAAGTATTGTAAATATTTCTGTGATAAATCTAAAACACCTTTCAAATTTTACAGATTTTGATCCATTAAAAAAAATAAACGGTGTAAGTGTATCTTATGCAGATTATCCTTATGAAATTGAAAATTCTGATATAATAATAATTCCCGGTTCAAAAAATACAATTTCTGACATGGAGTTTTTAAAAGAAAAAGGATTTGATAAAAAAATAAAAGAGCTTTCTCAGAAAGGAAAAATAATAATAGGAATCTGCGGAGGATTTCAAATTCTTGGAAAAGAGATAAAAGATGAGAAAGGGGCAGAGGGAACAGTAAAAACTTGTGAAGGACTAGGTATTTTAAATATGACAACAGTTTTTGCAGAAGAAAAAACTCTCACTCAGTATAAGGGAAGATTAAAAAATACAAATGGTATTTTAAATAATCTTGATGGAGAAAAAATTCACGGCTATGAAATTCATCAAGGAGTAAGCTTTTCTGAAACAGAAATTTCTATAACAGAGGATAAATTTTTAAAAGCTCTTGTAAAAGATAATATTTTTGGAACATATATTCACGGGATTTTTGAAAATAATTCTATTACAGAAAGAATTATTAATATTGTAAGAGAGAAAAAAGGATATTCTCCGGAAAAACTTAAAGAAACTTTTGAGGAATACAGAGAAAAAGAGTTTGATAAACTTGAAAAGATTATGAGGGAAAATCTTAATATAAAAAAAATATACGAAATTATGGAATTATAAAGATTTTTTACCAGCAGGGCAATTTTCTTTTCGTCAATGCAGGAGTTGAACACCTGATAAGGAGTTCAGTGACTAGCAGAGCCGACGAATTAAAAATTTTATTTATCAAATTTTTAATTTGCTCATTAATTTTTAGTTTGTACAAAGAAAATGAACAATATTAAATTTAATAAAAGAGTGTGATTTTATGAATTTTGCAGTAAAATATTTTATTGCTTATATACTTGATATTTTTTTTGGAGATCCAGAGTGGTTTCCACACCCAGTGAGATTTATAGGAAAACTTATAAGTTTTTTAGAAAAACATTTGTATAAGTTTAAAAATAAGACTTTCTCGGGAGGAGTTACAGCATTTATTGTAATATTTATAACTGTTGTTGTTTCATATTTTTTAGCATCTATTTCACAGTGGGTAGAAATATTTTTTCTTTATACCACTCTTGCTGCAAAATGTCTGGCTGATGAAGGGATAAGAGTTTATAAAATTTTAAAGTCTGGAGATTTGGAAGATGCAAAGAAAAAACTTTCCTATCTTGTGAGCCGTGATACAGAGACAATGGATATTGGTCAGATAATAAGAAGTGTTCTTGAAACTTTCAGTGAAAATTCTGTTGATGGAATAATTTCACCAATGTTTTTTGCTTTTGCAGGAAGTTTTTTTGAAATAAATGGTGTATCTCTTGCTCTTCCTTTCGCAATGGGATATAAGGCAGTAAATACACTTGATTCAATGTTAGGGTATAAAAATGAAAGGTATATAAACTTTGGAACTGTTTCTGCAAAAATTGATGATGTTGCAAACTTTATTCCAGCAAGAATAACAGGATTTATTTTAATTCCGATAGCTGCATTTTTCATGGGATTTGATTATAAAAAATCTTTTAAAATCTTTTTAAGAGACAGACTTAATCATGCAAGCCCAAATTCAGCTCACGGAGAATCTGCTTTTGCTGGAGCATTGGGAGTACAGTTTGGAGGAAAAACAAAATATTTCGGTAAAGTTTATGATAAACCTACAATAGGAGACAAGCTGAAAGAATTTGAATTAAATGATATTTTAAGAGGAAGAAAACTTTTATACGGGACTTCAGTTATTGGATTAATATTTTTTTCATTATTGAGAATTATTATGTAAAAATATTTCAATAACTTATATTTAAGAGAGGGAGGAATAATTGTGGAAATTCATGGAGGAAATATTTATAAATTACAAAGAGAAGGCAAAAAAGACATACTTGATTACAGCTCAAATATAAATCCTCTTGGAGTTCCTGAGAGTTTGAAAAAAGCTGTGTCAGAAAATTTTTCTGTTCTTACAAGATACCCAGATATAAATTATACAGAACTTAGAGAAAGTATAGGAAAATATAATAATATAGAGTCAGAAAATATTATTGCAGGAAACGGTGCAACAGAGGTTTTATTTTTATATATAAAAGCACTGAAACCTAAAAAAGTTTTAATTGCAGCACCTACATTTGCTGAATATGAAAGGGCAGTAAAAAATGCAGAATGTGAGATAGATTTTTTTGAACTGAAAGAAGAAGATAATTTTATTTTGAATAAAGATGAATTTATACAAAAAGCTAAGAATTATAATCTTGCTGTCATATGTAACCCAAACAATCCGACAGGGAAATTTATTTCAAAAGAGATTATTTTTGAGATAAATGAAAATTTGAAAAAGTTAGGAACAAAACTTTTTATAGATGAATGTTTTATAGAATTTATTTTAGGGTGGAAAGAAAAAACTTCAGCACTTTTTAAATCTGAAAATATTTTTATATTGAGAGCTTTAACAAAATTTTTCGCTCTTCCTGGTTTAAGACTTGGCTACGGAATATGTTTTGATAAAAAAATCATAGAAAAGATAAATGAAATAAGAGAACCGTGGAGTGTAAACGGCTTTGCAGACCTTGCAGGAAAAGTTATTTTAAATGATATTGAATATATTAAAAATACTGAAAAGTGGATTTTAGAAGAGAGAAAGTATTTTACAGATTCATTAAAAGAAATTGAAGAAAATAAAAAAATAAAAATTTATGAAACAGAAACAAATTTTATTTTAATAAAATTACTTGAAATGACATCAGAAGAATTTAAAAGCAGAATGGAAGAAAAAAATATTCTTGTTCGTAATGCTTCAAATTTTAAATTTCTTGATAACAGTTTTATAAGATTTGCAATAAAAGACAGAGAAAAAAATAAAAAAGTTATTGAAGCTGTGAGAGAGGTACTTTTATGAAAGGGTTTTTAATTGCAGGGACAAAAAGTGGAATAGGAAAGACAACAGTTTCAATGGGTCTTATGTCATGTTTTTCTGATGTATCTCCGTTTAAAATCGGGCCTGACTATATTGACGGGAAATTTCATGAATATGTTACAGGAAATAAAAGCTATAATCTTGATTTTTTTCTTATGGGAGAAGATGGAGCAAGAGAAAGTTTTTTAAAACATCATAAAAATTTTTCAATAGCTGAGGGTGTAATGGGGCTTTATGACGGGATTGATAACTCCCTTGATAATGGAAGCTCTGCTCATATTTCAAGAATTTTAAATCTTCCTGTTATTTTAATTGTTGACGGAACAGGAAGAAGCACAAGTGTTGCTGCTGAAATAATGGGATACCAGAATTTTGATAAAAGAGTAAATATTATCGGTGTCATAATAAACAAGATTTCAAGTGAAAAAACTTATGAAATTTTAAAAGAAGCTGTGGAAAAATACTGTAAAATAAAATGCTTCGGTTATATTCCAAAATTGGAAAATATTTCTTTATCAAGCAGACATCTTGGTCTGGTTGAGGCTTACGAAGTTCAAGACCTAAAAGAAAAAATAGAAGTTTTAAAAAAAGAATTTCAAAAGACAATAGATATAAAAGCAATTTATGAAACAGTGGAAATAAATCCTCATTATAAATTAAAAAATATTTTTTCAGATTTTAAAGACAAATATAAAAATATAAAAATAGGGATTGCAAAAGACAATGCTTTTTCATTTTATTACAATGATAATATAGAGTTTTTAGAAAATCTGGGAGCTGAAATAAAATATTTCTCCCCTTTAAAAGATGAAAAAATTCCAGATAATGTGGATATGCTTTATTTCGGCGGTGGTTATCCAGAAAATTATGCAGCAGAACTTGAAAATAATATTTCAATGATAAATTCCATAAGAGATTTTTATAATAAAAACGGAGTTATTTATGGAGAGTGCGGAGGATTTATTTATCTTTCAAAAAAACTTATAATACTTGACGGAAAAGAATATAATTTTGTAAATCTTACAGAAAATATTATCGAGATGAAAAATCGTCTTGATATAGGAAGATTTGGATATATAAATATAAGATACAGAGAAAATCTTTGTGGAAAAGGGCATGAATTTCATTATTCAAAAATAAAAGAAGAGGGGAAAGAGAAAAAAGAATTTAAAATTGAAAAACCGAACGGCAGAAAATGGGAATGCGGTTATTCATCAAAAAATCTTTTATGCGGCTATCCTCATATTCATTTTTTTAAGAGCAGTGATATAATTTTTGACCTGCTTAACAGAGCAGAGAAAAGCAAGGAGCAGAAATAATGGGCGGATATATAAAAAAACCTGAAGATATAGAAAAAAGAAGTTTTGAAATAATAACAGAAGAACTTGGAGAAAAAATAAAAAAATTTACAGAAGAAGAACTTCCCATTGTAAAAAGAGTAATTCATACAACAGCTGATTTTGAATATGCAGACTTAATAGAGTTTTTAGAAGATCCTATAAGCTCTGCTAAAGAAGCTTTATCAGGCGGGTGCAAGATTTACTGTGATACAAATATGATAGTAAACGGGCTGAGCAAAAATATTTTAAAAAAATTTAACTGCATTCCTTATACTCTTGTAAGTGATGCAGAAGTTTCAAAAGAGGCAAAAGCAAGAGGAGTTACAAGATCTATAGTCGGAATGGAGCATGCTGGAAAAGATAAGGAAACAAAAATTTTTCTTATAGGAAATGCTCCCACAGCTCTTTATAAATTAAAAGAGATGATTGAAAAAAATGAAATAGAAAAGCCTGCTCTTGTTGTTGGAGTTCCTGTTGGTTTTGTAGGAGCGGCTGAGTCAAAAGAGATATTTAAAAATATAAAAGTTCCATATATAACAATTAACGGCAGAAAAGGGGGAAGCACAGTAGCTGTCTCTATTCTTCATGGAATTTTGTATCAGATTTATAAGAGAGAGGGATTTTAATGAAAAAATTAAAATCAGGCTATACAACAGGAGCTTGTGCTGCTGTCTGTGTAAAAGCAGCTCTTCTTTCTCTTTTAGAAAATTATGAAGCTGAAAAAATAGAAATTGACAGTTTGAACGGGGAAAAAATAACAGTTCCAATAAAAAAAATAAAGAAAAGAAAAAATTCTGCAACTGCTGTTGTGGAAAAATATTCTGGTGATGATCCAGATGTAACAAACGGTATTGATATTTGTGTGAAAGTAAAACTTCTTGAAAAAGATAAAAATTTTCCAGAAATAAAAAGAGGATATTATTTTAATAATATTTTGATTTATGGAGGATATGGTGTGGGAATTTCTACCAAAAAAGGACTTCAGTGTCCTGTGAGAAAATCAGCAATAAATCCCGGTCCTCTTAAAATGATTGAAAATACTGTAAAAGAAATTTTAGATGAAAGAAATTTAAAAGTACAAATTTTAATATATATTCCCCAGGGAAAAGAAAAAGCCAAAAAAACTTTTAATGAAAAACTTGGAGTTACAGGTGGGCTTTCTGTTTTAGGTTCAACAGGAATATTAAATCCAATGAGTGAAGAAGCATTAAAACAATCACTTTATACAGAACTTAAAGTTTTAAAGGAAAATAAAGGAGGAGATTTTGTAATTTTTTCTTTTGGAAATCACGGGAAAAAATATTGTGAAGAACATGGATTTTCTCCTGAAAGAATTATTGTTATGAGCAATTATGTGGGATTTATGCTTGAAAGTGCAGTAGAACTTGGTTTCAAAAAAATAATTCTTGTTGGTCACATAGGAAAAGCTGTTAAAATTGCTGGAGGAATTTATAATACTCACAGCAGGACAGCTGACTGCCGTATGGAAATAATGGGTGCTAATGCTTTTCTCATAGGAGAAAAACCAGAAAATATTATGAAAATTTTAAAAGCAAACACAGTTGAAGAAGCTTGTGAATATGTGGAAAAGCAGGAACTTTTTTCTCTCATCGCAGAAAAGGCTGCGGCAAAATGCAGAGAATATGTAAGAGATGAAAATATTTCCTGTGAAGTTATGCTTTTTTCTTTCAGCGGAAAAGAGCTGGGACACAGCAGAAATTTTTATGAACTTTTAAATGAGGTGAGTTCTGTTGAAAAAAATTAATGTAGTAGGACTTGGAACAGGAAATATTGATTATCTTACAGGGGCTGGAATAAAATGTATAGTATCTTCTGATATTTTAATCGGGGGAGAAAGACAGCTTGAAGATATTTCTCCTCTATTAAAATCCTCACAGGAAAAATATATTTTAAAAAAACTTTCTCATATGATTGAATACATAGAAAGAGAAATTGTTCATAAAAATATTACAGTTGTTGTTTCAGGGGATACAGGATTTTACAGCCTGCTTAATTATATGAAAAAAAATCTTCTGGATACAGAATTTAATGTAATTCCGGGAATATCATCTTTCCAGTATCTTTTTGCAAAAATAGGAGAGAGTTGGGAAAATTACAGTTTATACAGTATGCATGGAAGAGACCTTGATATAATAGAAGCACTAAAAAAAAGTACAGCCGGTATTATCCTGTTAACAGATAATGAAAATTCTCCTTATTATATAGGAAGGATTTTGATGAAAAATAATTTTTTAGATATAAAAATAGTTGTCGGCGAAAGACTTTCTTATGAAGATGAAAGGATAACAGAGTTTTATGCCGGAGATACAGAAGAACATAAAAGAGATTATAAAATGAATGTAGTTATTCTTAAAAAGGAGAAATAATGGGGCATATAGCAGATAAAGATTTTATAAGAGGGGAAGTTCCTATGACAAAACAGGAAGTGAGGGCTGTTTCTGTTGCAAAACTTAAACTTTCTGAAAATTCTGTGTTAATAGATGTAGGAGCAGGAACAGGTTCTGTTGGAATAGAAGCGGCAACATATATTCCTTGTGGAAAAGTGTACGCCGTGGAGAAAAAGTCTGAGGGAATAAAACTTATAGAAGAAAATTTAAAAAAATTTGGTATAAAAAATTTGGAAGTAATACAAGGTACAGCTCCTGATGATTTGTGTATTAAAAATTTCGACAGAATGTTTGTGGGAGGCTCTGGCGGAAAGCTCGAAGAAATTATAAAATATTTTGCAAAATATTCAGTTGAGAAAAGTATAGTTGTTATTAATGCAATAACTTTAGAAACACTTTCAGAAGTAAAAAATATTTTTGAAAAATATAAAATAAAAAATATAGAAATTATAAGTATGAATGTAGCAAGAGGAAAAAAAGTAGGGAACTATACAATGATGTTTGGAGAAAATCCCATATATATAATAAGCGGAGAAAAAGGAGAAATAGATGAGTAAATTTTATGGAATAGGGGTTGGAGTGGGAGACCCTGAAATGCTAACAATAAAAGCTGTAAATGCTTTAAAGGAACTTGATGTTATAATTGTTCCAGATGCAGGGAGAGATTTTGAAAGCACAGCTTATTCAATAGCAAAAAGTTATTTAAAAAGCAGCAGCAAAATTATAAATATGGAATTTTCTATGAATCCTGATGTAAAAAAACGTGAGGAAGAGAGAAAAAAGAACGGGAAAATTGTTGAGGAATATTTAAACAAGGGAAAAAATGTGGGATTTTTAACAATAGGAGACCCTATGACATTCAGTACATATGTTTATCTTCTTGAAAATATTTCTTCTTCACATGAAGTTGTTACAATAGCAGGAATTTCATCTTTTGCTGATATGAGTTCAAGATTTAATCTTCCGCTTGTAATGGGAAATGAAACTTTAAAAGTTGTCCCTCTTCACAAAAACTGTGATATAAAAAAAGAAATTGAATGTGCAGACAATATTGTTTTTATGAAAGTTGCTCTTAAATTTTCTGAATTAAAAAAAGCAATAAAAGAAACAGGAAATATGAATAATATTCTTATGGTTTCTGAATCTGGAAAAGAAAAGCAGAAAATTTATTTTAATCTTGATGATGTTGATGAAGAAAATGTACCATACTTTTCTACAATGATTTTGAAAAAAGGAGGTGTGGAAAAATGGAAAAGGTTTATTTCATAGGAGCAGGGCCTGGAGACCCAGAGCTTATTACAGTTAAGGGACAGAAAATTATAAAAGAAGCTGATGTTATAATTTATGCAGGGTCACTTGTTCCTAAAGAAGTTATAGACTGCCATAAAGCTGGTGCAGAAATTTATAACAGTGCAGTTTTAAATCTTGAAGAAGTTATGGAAATAATGATTTCTGCTGTAAAAAATAATAAAAAAGTTGCAAGAGTTCACACGGGAGACCCAGCAATTTTTGGAGCTCATAGAGAGCAGATGGATATTTTAGATTTATATGGAATAGATTATAAAGTTATTCCTGGAGTAAGTTCCTTTCTTGCAGCAGCAGCCAGTGTAAAAAAAGAATTTACTCTTCCAGATATAAGCCAGACTGTAATCTGCACAAGACTTGAGGGAAGAACTCCTGTTCCAGAGAGAGAAAGTTTAGAGAGCCTTGCTTCACACAGAGCTTCAATGGCAATATTTTTATCTGTGCAGATGATAGATGAAGTTGTAAAAAAACTTTTAAAATATTATCCTCCAAAAACTTCTATTGCTGTTGTTCAGAGGGCAACTTGGGAAGATGAAAAAATTGTCATGGGAACTTTAGAAAATATAGCTGAAAAAGTAAAAGAAGCAAAAATAAACAAAACAGCACAGATACTTGTTGGTGATTTTTTAGCAGAAAAACCTAAATATTCAAAGTCAAAACTTTATGATAAATATTTTACTCATGAATACAGAGAGGGAATAAAAAATAAAGAGGAAAAAAGATGAAACTTGCAGTAATAACAGTGACTGAAAAAGGTGTGAGAAAGGGTTTAAAAATACAGGAAAAAACAGATTGTGATGTTTTTACAATTTCAAAATTTATGAAAGAAAAAACTCTTTTAATTGAAAACGGACTTCAGAATTTTTTTGAAAAAAATCTTTTAAAATATGATACTTTTCTTTTTATAACAGCTTCTGGGATAGCAGTCCGTACTATAGCACCTTTTATAAAATCAAAAGACAAAGACCCTGCAGTTCTTACTATGGACGAAGAGGGAAATTTTATAATTTCTCTTCTTTCTGGGCATCTTGGAGGAGCAAATGAAGCTGCAAAAATTTTAGGAGAGATAACAGGGGCAGTTCCTGTGATTTCTACAGCCTCAGACGTTTCTGGAAAAATTGCTGTAGATACAATAGCTATGAAAATAAATGGGAAACTTGAAAGTCTGGAATCTGCCAAAAAAGTAACGAGCCTTATTGTTGCAGGAAAAGAAGTTGATATAAAAGTTCCTGAAAATATGGAAAATGAAAATCCACAAGGGGTAATTTTAATTTCTAACAGAAAAAATATTGAAATTGCAAAAATAATTCCTCAGAATATTGTGGTTGGAATAGGGTGTAAGAAAAATAAAGAAGCAGAAAAAATAATAGATGCAGTAAAAGATTCTTTTGAAAAATTAAATCTCTGTGAAGAAAGTATAAGGGTTTTTGCAACAGTTGATATAAAAGAAAATGAAGCGGGAATAATCGGCACAGCAGAATATTTTGGAAAGGAACTTAAAATAATTTCTCGTGAAGATATACAAAAGATTGAAAATAATTTTGAAACTTCTCAATTTGTAAAAAAATCAATAGGCGTTGGGGCTGTTTCTGCTCCTTGTGCTTTTATTGCAGGAAAGAGCAGAGGAAAATTTTTAGCTGAAAAATTAAAATACGAGGGAATAACAATTTCAATTTTTGAAGAGGAGACAAAAAAGAATGAGCAGAAAAGGTAAAATTTATGTTGTGGGAATTGGACCTGGCAATAAAGATAATATGACATTCAGAGCTTATAAAGTTATTGAAGATGCTGATGTAATAATCGGGCATAAAACTTATATTGCTCTTGTTGAGAAAATTTTTCCAGATAAAAAAATGGTAAAATCAGCAATGAAAAAAGAGATTGAAAGATGTGAGGAAACTTTAAAACTTGCAGAAGAGGGAAATATTGTTGCATTAGTAAGTTCTGGTGATGCAGGAATTTATGGAATGGCTGGGATTATGCTTGAAGTTGCAGGGGAAAGCGAGATAGAAGTTGAAATAGTTCCAGGGATAACTTCTGCCAATGCTTCAGCTTCTCTTGTGGGAGCACCGATTATGCATGACCATGTTTCAATATCTTTAAGTAATCTTTTAACAGATTGGGAGCTTATTAAAAAAAGAATTGCTCTTGCTTCTGAGGGAGATTTTGTAATTTCTCTTTATAATCCAAAAAGCAATGGAAGACCAGAACTTATAAATGAGGCAGTAAGCATTATGCTTCAGTATAAAAATAAAAATACTCCAGTTGCTGTTGTGAGAAATACAGGACGTTCAGGAGAAAACTATGATATTACAACTTTAGAAAAAATGCTGGATTTTGAAATAAATATGTTTACAACAGTGATAATAGGAAATTCAAAAACTTTTGTAAAAAATGGAAAGATGATAACACCGAGAGGATATAAGGTTGATTAAAATGGATTGGGTAATTGGTGGAACAAAAGATTCACGGGATTTTATAAAACTTTTATCAGAAAAAAATATAAATTTAAAAAATATTATTCTTACAACAGTAAGTGATTACGGAAAAAAACTTGCAGAAGAAAGCGGTGTGGCTGTAAAATCAGGAGCAATGAACAAAGATGAGATGAAGAGTTTTGTTTCTCAATATAATATTGAGAGAATTTTTGATTTCAGCCACCCTTATGCTCTTGAAGTTTCTAAAAATGCTATGGAAACAGCGAGAGACACAGGAAAAAAATATTTCCGTTTTGAAAGAAAAAACTTAGAAAATGACTGCATATCTTTTGAAAAAACAGATGAGCTTATAAAATATCTTGAAACTTTGAAAGGGAATATTCTGATAACTTTAGGAACAAACAATATTCATGAATTTAAAAATTTAAAAAATATTGAAAATATGTATTTCAGAATTCTCCCTGTGAAAATTTCAATAGAGAAAGCTGAAAATGCCGGAATAAAAGCTAAAAATATAATAGGGCTTCAAGGGCCTTTTTCAAAAGAATTTAATACAGCTGTATATAAAAATTATGAGATAAAATATGTTGTTACAAAAGAGAGCGGAGATACAGGAGGAGAGCTTGAAAAACTTCAGGCTGCTTACGAAACAGGTGTGATACCGATAATTTTAAAAAGACCGAAAATAGAATATCCATGGGTTACTGAAAATATGGAAGAAATTTTAAAAATAATAACAGAAACTGAAAAGCAGGAAAGGAAATAAAATGTTAAGAAATAAAATTATAATAGGTTCAAGAGGAAGTATACTTGCAATGGCTCAGACAGAGCTTGTAGTAAAAATGTTAAAAGAAAAATTTCCAGAGATGGATTTTGAAATAAAAGTTATTGTTACAACTGGGGATAAAGATATGAGAACAAACTGGGGAGATAAAAATGTTTCTCTTAAAAGTTTTTTTACAAAAGAAATTGAGAAAGAACTTTTGGAAAAAGATATTGATCTTGCAGTTCATTCAATGAAAGATATGCCGGCTATAAGTCCAGATGGTCTTATCTGCGGAGCAATTCCAGTAAGAGAGGATAACAGAGATGTTTTTGTTTCAAAAAGCGGGAAAAAACTTTCAGAGCTTCCTGAAAATCCAATAATAGGAACAAGTTCTTTAAGACGTGCTGTTATGGTAAAAGATATGAGACCTGATGCAGAGATAAAACCAATAAGAGGAAATATTCATACAAGACTTAAAAAACTAGAAGAGGAAAATTTTGATGGAATAGTTCTTGCAGCAGCAGGGCTTATAAGAGTGGGGCTTCAAGATAGAATTACTCAATTTTTTACAAAAGATGAAATTATGCCTGCACCTGCTCAAGGGGCATTGTGTGTTCAATGTAGAGAAGATGATAAAGAGATTCTTGAGATTTTAGAAAAAATAGTTGATAAAAATACAACAGAAGTTGTCGCTGTTGAAAGAGAATTTTCTAAAATTTTTGATGGGGGCTGTCATACACCTATGGGGTGTGCTGCCGAAATTATTGGAGATGAAATTGAGATAAAAGGAATTTATTACAGCGGAGAAAAACTTTATAGAGGAACTCACAGAGGAAAAAGAGAAAAGGGAATAGTTCTTGCTGATGAGCTGGCTGAAAAAATAAGAGGGAATATAAATGAGTAAAAAAGGAAAAGTATATATAGTAGGAGCAGGGTGCGGAGATTTTGAACTTTTAACTTTAAAAGGAAAAAGGTGTATATCTGAGGCGGACTGTATAATCTATGACAGACTTGTGAATAAAAGAATTTTAGGTTTTGCCGGAAAAGGAACAGAATTTATTTACCTTGGAAAAGAGAACACAGAGGGCGGACTTATTCAAGAGGAGATAAATAATAAAATTGTGGAAAAGGCTCTTGAGGGAAAAATTGTCGTAAGGCTTAAAGGAGGAGACCCTTTTGTTTTTGGAAGAGGGGGAGAAGAGATAGAAAAACTTTGTGAAAATAATATTCCTTTTGAAATTGTCCCGGGAATAACTTCTGCTATTGCAGTTCCAGAATATGCAGGAATACCTGTTACTCACAGAGGAATTTCTAAATCTTTTCATGTTTTTACAGGAATGACTGCAAAAGAAAATAGTTTCCATGATTTTAAAAAAATAGCAGAGCTTGAGGGGACACTTGTTTTTTTAATGGGAGTGAAAAATTTAGGTCTTATAGCTGATGAACTTATAAAACATGGGAAAGATAAAAATACTCCAACAGCTGTAATTGAAAAAGGAACAACAGGAAAACAGAGAGTTGTGACAGATTCTCTTGAAAAAATTTCTGAAACAGCAGAAAAAGAAAAAGCTGTTTCGCCGGCTGTTATTGTAATCGGTGATGTGGTTAAAAAAAGAGAAAAATTTAACTGGTTTGAAAAGAAAGAGCTTTTTGGAAAAAATATTTTAGTCACAAGAGATACAGCACAGGGAGAGATATTCTGCAGAGAGATTGAAAAGCTGGGAGGAAATTCGGAACTTTTATCTTTTCTCAAAATTGAAGATCAGATGCACAATTTTGATTATGAAAATTTAAAAAATTATCAGGCACTTTTATTTAATTCTCCCAACGGAGTAAAATTTTTCTTTGAGCATATTCCAGATATGAGAGTTTTAGGAAATATAAAAATTGGTGCTGTGGGAGCAAAAACAAAAGAGGAACTTGAAAAATTTAAAATAAGACCAGATGTTATGCCTGAAAAATATCTTACAACAGAACTTGCTGAAGAAATTTTAAAAATCACAGAAGAAAACGATAAAATTCTTGTGATAACTTCTGACATATCTCCTTGTGATGATGTAGAGTGGAGCAGAAAATACAACAGAAAATTTGAAAAATTTGTAGGATATAACACAAATTTTAATTTAAAATCTAAAATTGACGTTGAAAAGGCTTTAAAAGATGTTGAATATATAACATTTTTAAGTTCTTCAGCAGTAAAATCTTTTGTAAATAGTTTGGAAAACAACATTTCGTGTGTAAAAAGTTTAAAAGTTATCTCAATCGGACCATCAACTACGAAAACTTTAAAAAAATTTAAAATAAATATTTTTTCTGAAGCTCTTGATTATACAGCAGATGGAGTGATTAATGTTTTAAGAAAAGAATAATTTTGTGAAAAGTGCTTGAAAATTTTCACCAAAAAAAGTATACTCTGGTTGAAAACAAAATAGTTTTTTTAATAAAACGGTTTTTAAGTAGGAGGAATGTAAAATGGAAAAAGTAACGTTTGATATGATTAAGGAAGCAGCAGAAACCATAAAAGGATCAGTAAAAAGAACTCAAATTATTGAATGCCCTACTATGGAAAAATTAACAGGAAATAAAGTTTTCTTCAAATTAGAAAACTTACAAAAAACTGGATCTTTCAAAGTAAGAGGAGCTTTAAATAAAATTATGCACCTTACTGAAGAAGAAAAAGCAAGAGGAGTTATTGCATCTTCAGCTGGTAACCATGCTCAAGGAGTTGCACTTGGAGCAACAAATCTTGGAATTAAATCAACAATAGTAATGCCTGGAACAGCTCCATTATCAAAAGTAGTAGCTACTAGAGGATACGGAGCAGAAGTTGTTCAAGTTGGAACAGTTTATGACGACGCTTATAAAAAAGCATGTGAAATCCAAGCTGAAACAGGAGCAACATTCTTACATCCATTTGACGATCCTTATGTTATAGCAGGACAAGGAACAATCGGTATGGAAATTATAGAAGACCTTGAAAATGTAGATATGGTAATAGTTCCAATCGGAGGAGGAGGTATCGCATCTGGTATCGCCAAAGCAGTAAAATCTTTAAAACCATCAGTAAAAATGGTTGGTGTAGAAGCTGAAAATGCTGCATCAATGCTTGAAGCTGTAAAACAAGGTTGCCCTTGTACAATAAAAACAACTCCTACAATAGCTGACGGTATTGCTGTTGCAAGAGCAGGACAATTAACTTGCGAAATGATAAGAGACTATGTTGACGAAATAGTAACTGTAAGTGAAGACGACATAGCAAGAGCTATCCTATTCTTAATGGAAAAAGGAAAAGTTGTTGCTGAAGGAGCTGGAGCTACTCCAGTTGCTGCACTTCTTGCAGGAAAAATTAAAGAACAAGGACAAAACATCTGTTGTGTAATTTCAGGAGGAAACTCTGACATCAACATGATAGAAAGAATTATAAATAAAGCTCTTATCCTTGAAGGAAGAAAAGCTGAATTTAACGTAGTTGTTCCAGACAGAGCAGGAGAATTATTCAAAGTTCTTCAAGTTCTTGCTGACAAAAAAGCAAATATCTTAAGAATTAACCAATCTATGTATAAAACAGGAATAAAAATCAACAACCAAGTAGCTAAAATAGTTATTGAATGTGCAAATGCTGAGCATAGAAACGAAATAGCTGTAGCTATAAGAGAAGCTGGTTTTGAATTAAGACCATAGTTTTTAAATTAAAGTTTGTTTTTTCCTTTGACTTCTAGTAGAATATAGTATATGAAATGACTATTAATTCAACTGGAATAAGAAGGAAGGCAGATATTAATGAAAAAATTGGTAATATTATTATTTGTTTTATTTGGAATAAACGTATTTTCATACGATTATCCATTTAAAAATCCATATGTGGCAACTGTATTGGGGACGTCCACGATGATGACTCCTGACATCATGGAAAAAATTCCGATTGATGTATACAGAACAAGTTTCATACAGACTAGAGAAACTCCTGCCAATTTGGATTATCAGAAGGACTATAAATTTTCAGTAGCCTTACAAGATAAAAAAGCACCATTAGTATTTATTTTATCAGGGACAGGTTCTTCAGCAACTTCGCTTAAGACAGAACTTTTCCAGAGAATATTTTATACAGCAGGATACCACGTTGTTGGAGTTTCATCTACTATGAACACCAACTCCGTGGTATCTTTATCTTATGAGAAAATGCCTGGAATACTTTTAAACGACGGAATGGATTTATATAGAGCTTTAAACAGAATAAAAAGTTTTGTGGAAGAAAAAGCTGAAATTTCAGATTATTATCTTACAGGGTATAGTCTTGGAGCAACTCATTCAGCAGTTGTTTCATTTATTGACGAAGCAGAAAAAGATTTTAATTTTAAAAGAGTATTTTTAATAAACCCTGCTGTAAATCTTTATACTTCAGCATCAATACTTGATAATATGTTTGATAAAGCTATAGACAATGATATAACAAATCTTTTTATCAGAGTGAATGCAATAACAGATAATCTTGCTATTCTTACAGGAAAAGATAAAGAGATTAAACATCAAAATCCAGAAAAAGTTTTAAGAAGTTTGGGAATTACGGACAGAGATCTGCAGGTTGGAATAGGTCTGGTATTTAGATTAAATGCAATAGATATTAATTTTCTTTCAGATGCTTCTAACAAAAGAGGAGTGTATGTTGATAAGAAAATAGAAAAATTTGAAGATATGGGAGTTTATTTTGAAAAAATAAATTTTGCAGATTTTGAGAACTATATGGAAAGAATAGCAGTTCCTTATTATCGTGAAAAACTTGGTTCTTCAATGGATACAAAAACTCTTATAAAACATACTGACTTAAAAATTATAGAAGATTATCTTCGTCACAGTGATAAAATTATGGCTGTAACAAACAGAGATGAACTTATTCTTACAAAAGAAAATATAAATTATCTGAAAGATGTTTTTAAAGGAAGAATAATAGTTTATCCTTATGGGGGACATTGCGGTAATATGTATTATTATGAAAATGTAAAAAATATGCTGAACTTTATGAAAGGGGGTAAGTTGGTTGAAGTTAAAAAATAAAATTTTAATATTAATTTTTTCTTTTATACTTATCTCTTGCAGCAGTATTCATAATACAAAAAATCATGATTTCAAAGATGATGTAAGAAAAAGTTATAATGTAGAAAATGCAGAGAAAAAAGAAATTAATGAAGAACTTGCAATTCTTTATGGAGTTGATGATCCTTTAGGTCCTCTTAACAGAAGAATATATTATTTTAACGGAATGGCAGATAGATATGTTTTAAAGCCAGCAGTTACAACGTATGAATATTATACTCCAAATTTTGTACAAAAAAGATTCAGTAATTTTTTTAAAAATTTTGGAAATATAAGTACAACTTTAAACTCTTTTTTACAGCTTAAATTTACTCAAGGATTTGAATCAGCTTTAAGATTTGGAATAAATAGTACAGTTGGAATTTTAGGACTTTTTGATCCTGCAACAAGTCTTGGAATACCACAGTATAAAGAAAATTTAGGAATGACACTTGGATATTATGGAGTTGGACGTGGTCCTTATGTTGTAGCTCCTCTTTTAGGTCCGACAAATGTTAGAGATTTAGCTGCAAGCGGAGTGAACAGCTATGCAATTAACAGCCTTGATGTGTACCACCCTGTTGGAATAGATTTTGGTGAGTGGTATATGATGGGGCTTTATGGATTTTCAATGAAAGCTGACAGCGGAATTTATTTTATGGAATCAGATTATGTTTTTGAATATGAATATATGAGATTTTTAAGTAAAAAATATAATGACCTTGTGGAAAAAAGAAATAAACACAGAGAGATAAGAAGTAAAAAATAAAGATATAGAGAGGCTGATACAAAATTATAAAAATGTATGAGCCTCTTTTTGTTAATCTGTTTTTTATGATATAATATGATAGAAAAATATTTTTATTTTTAAATTAGAGAGGAAATAAATAATGAAAGTATCAATATTAGGAAGCGGAAGCGGAGGAAATTCCACTTTTATAGAAGTTGATGGAATTAAAATTTTAATTGATGCAGGATTCAGCGGGAAAAAAATAGAATGCAGATTAAAAGAGATAAATGAAAATCCTGAAGAGATAGAAGGAATATTAATTACTCATGAACATGGAGATCACATTCAAGGAGCAGGAATTTTATCAAGAAAATATAATATACCAATTTATATTACAAAAGAAAGTTATAGTGTCTGTGCAGCAAAACTTGGGAAAATAGAAGAAGAAAATTTAATATTTATTGATAATGAAATATTTTTTCTAAAAGATAAAGTAAAGGTTCTGCCTGTTGACGTTATGCATGATGCAAAAAGAACTGTAGGTTTTAGAATCGAGGGAATAAAAAGTGGAAAAACTTTAGGAATTTCCACAGATATTGGCTATGTTGATAATCGTGTAAGAGAACTTTTTAAAAATGTGAATATAATGATAATAGAATCAAATTATGACTATAGAATGCTTATGGAGTGTAATTATCCATGGGAGCTTAAAGATAGAGTAAAAAGCAGAAACGGACATCTTTCAAATAATGATGCAGCAAAATTTGTATGTGAAAGCTATAACCATGATTTGAAAAAAGTTTATCTTGCACATGTGAGCAGAGACAGTAATAATTTTGAAACTGTATCAAGAACAATATATCAAGAACTTGGAAGATTTAATATAAATATTCCTGTTGAAATAGCACGTCAGGACGAAGCAACAGAATTGTATGAAATTTAGGAGGGCATCATGGAAAAAGATGAATTGTGGGAAGAACTGAGATTTGAAATAGAAACTATGAATAGACTGAATTCATCAAAAGAAGGGGAAGAAATTCTTCTGGGAAGCGGAAACAGAACTGGAAAAATTCTTTTTATTGGTGATGATGCTGAACTTTATGAAACAAATGATTTAAAAGTTGCAGTAGGTTCCAGCGGAGAATTTTTAATAAAACTTTGTGATCTTGCAGAGATAACTCCTGAAGATTATTATATAACAACTCTTACAAAAAATAAAATAAAATACAGAGAAACTTTTGATGATGAAAAAAGAAAATTAAAAGATCTTCTTTATATGCAGATTGCTCTTATCCAGCCTAAAATAATTGCAGCACTGGGGCAGGACGTGGGAGAACTTCTTCTTGAAAAAGAGATTGATATGTCAAGAGAAAGAGGAGAAGTTAAAACATGGAGCGGAGGAATAAAACTTATAGTTACTTATGATGTAAATTTTGCTAAAAAATCAAGAGATAACAGCGGGAAAAAATCAAAAGTTGCTATAGATTTTTGGAATGACTTAAAAAGTATAAAAAATCTTTTAGACGAAAGTGAAGAAGATGGAGAGTAAAATCATAAAAAATCTTGTGAGAAAAGAGATAAGAGAAAAAAGAGAAAATCTTACACAAGATGAAAAAGAAAAATTAAGCTCAGTTATAAGAGAAAAATTTTTAAATCTTTTTGAAGTAAAAAATGCAGAAGTTATTATGTCTTATATGGATTTTAAAAATGAAGTGGAAACTAGAAAGATTAATGAAATTCTTTGTGAGATAGGAAAAAAAGTTTTAGTTCCAAGAGTGAGCGAAGATAAAGAAAAAATAATTCCTGTTGAAGTTACAGGAGAATACATAAAAGGAAGCTTTGGAATTGAAGAAGCAAAAGGAAAAGATTTTTTAAAGGGAAAAATAGATATTGTGATAGTTCCGGGAATAGCTTTTAATGAAAAAGGCGGAAGAATAGGTTTTGGAAAAGGATATTATGATAAATTTTTTTCTGAGAGAGAAAATACAGGAAATAAAATTTTAAAAATATCTCTTGCATATGATTTTCAAATAGACAATCGTTTTAAAGAAGAGGAACACGATAAAAATGTTGATATCATTGTAACGGAAAAAAGGATTATAAAGGTCTCGTATTGAAAAAATTTTTTCTGTATGATAAAATAATGTGGAATAATAATGTTTGATTAATAATTATAGGAGGAAAACTCGTGGCAGGACACAGTAAATGGAATAATATCCAACACAGAAAAGGTGCTCAAGATAAAAAAAGAGCAAGCTTATTTACAAAATTAGGAAAAGAATTAACAATAGCAGCTAAAGAAGGTGGAGGAGATCCAAGCTTCAACCCAAGACTTAGACTTGCAATAGAAAAAGCAAAAGCAGGAAACATGCCTAAAGATATCTTAGAAAGAGCAATCAAAAAAGGTACAGGAGAATTAGAGGGTGTTGACTATATAGAAATGAGATATGAAGGATATGGTCCAGAAGGAACAGCTTTCATAGTTGATGTTGTTACAGACAACAAAAACAGATCAGCTTCAGAAGTAAGAACTGTATTTTCAAGAAAAGGCGGAAACCTTGGAGCAGACGGTGCAGTTGCTTGGATGTTTAACAAAAAAGGAGAAATCATAGTTCCTGCAGCGAATGTAACAGATTCTGAAGAATTTATGATGGCAGCTCTTGAAGCTGGAGCAGATGATATTGTTGAAGATGGAGATGAATTCCAAGTTTTAACAGAACCAACAGCTTTCCAAGGAGTTTTAGAAGCTCTTACAGAAGCAGGATATAAATATGAAGATGCTGAAGTAACAATGATTCCTGAAAATAAAGTTGTTATTACAGATGTAAACGTTGCTAAAAAAGTTATGCTTCTTTATGATTCATTAGATGAACTTGATGACGTTCAAGAAGTTTATTCAAACTTTGATATAGCTGATGAAATAATGGATCAATTAGACTAATAATGTGTGTGTTACTTTCTTTGCTTGTCCAAAGAAAGTAACCAAAGAAATACCCCCTGTTAGTGAAAAATAGTTTTATTAATTTTGTTCTCAAAGCTAAAATTCATAAACTCGGACTAAAGTCCTCAGACATATGAATTTTTACACTTTGTTCACTGCATTAATGACAAACTATTTTTCAATACAGGGATTTTTTTTATTTAAAATAAAACTCATTACATTATTTTTTAGAATTATTTTATATTTTAAAAAATTCTTTTAAATGCAGAAAATTTTGTGATATAATTAAATAAAATTACAGCCCGTGTGAATATTGACTGTAAAATAAAAACATAAGGGGGAGTACCTATGAAAAAAAGTTTGAAATTAATTTTTGGAATTTTATTATCAGTTTTGTTTATCAGCTGCGGTTCATCAGATGAAAAGACAGTGAAAAAATATTTACCGGGAACTTATACTAGAGAGTTAAAAAAAGGGGAAATGGTAGGCTTTGGTTACGATAAAAAACTGACTATCAAACACTTAAAAAAGAATGAATATAGAATTACTTGTCAAGGAAATGATACACTTGTTTGGGGAGAAGTTAGAGAATTAACACCAGATACTTTTGATTTTGAAATTAGTTCTATAAAATTAAAACAAAAGAGTGATTCTATTTCAGAATATTCAATTCAAGGTTTTGTAACTAATGTTGTTGAAGACGGAACAACTGTTTCGTATGCAGAGGACGGAGTTAATAGCACTGGTGGAATAACTTTAATTATCGGAAAAAATACAGTAGAAGCATTAGTTTGGGGAAATAGTTTCTCATCTATACGGAAAAAATAAATAAAGAGAAAAAATAATTAAAAAATAAATTTTGGGGTTATTGCAGATTTCTTTGTAATAACCCTATTTTAATATAAAATAAATTTTTATTAAAAATTATAATTTGTGCAGAAAGACTAAAACAGAAAAAATAAAAATTAAAAAAATATTTTTTATTTTTAGACTGTATAAAGAAATAAATATTCAATTTTAAAGTAAAGAATTTTTATGATATAATTTAAAATAGATTAAAAATAAAGGAGGGGCATAATGAACGAAGATTATAAAATTATTTTTGAAGATTTAAAAAATTTAAATTTAAAATCTCTGACAGTAAAAGAGACAGAAAAAATAAGAAGCCTGAATATAAATACTCTTCATGACCTCCTTTATTATTTTCCCAGAGCATATGATGACAGAACAAATATAAAAAAAATAGAGGAACTCCGCGGAGATGAATATGTTGTTTTAAAAGTTCAGTTCCTTGCTGTATCAACTCCATATATTCCGGGAAGATTAAAAATGACAAAAGCAAGGGCAACAGACGGAACAGGAGTAATTGATGTGGTGTGGTTTCAAATGCCGTATCTTGCAAAATCTTTAAAAATAGGAGAAGATTATATTTTAATCGGTCATGTAAAACGGGGATATAATTTCCAGATGACAAACCCTGAATATAAAAAAGTTTCCAATCAGATAGAGATGGAAAAAGGGGAAATTCTTCCTGTTTACAGTACAGTTAAAAATTTTGCACAAAACAGCCTTAGAAAAGTTTTGAAAAAAAATATAATTTCTAATAGAAAATATTTCTGTGAAAATATTCCAGATGAGATTATAAAAAAATATAAAATTATGGACAGGCAGACTGCTCTTAATGAAATTCATTTTCCAGATGATAAAAAGAATTTGGAAGAGGCAAAGAGAAGATTTGCTATAGAAGAACTTCTGATTTTGGAAATGGGAATTTTGGAGAAAAAATTTATTGAGGGAGTTTCTAATGAAAAAAAATACGAACTTTCTGATAATAAATTTCTTGTAAAAAATTATTTGAAAAATCTTAATTTTACCCTTACAAAAGCTCAGAAAAATGTGATTACAGATATTTATAAGGAGCTTAACAGCGGAATATTTATAAACCGTCTTATTCAGGGAGATGTCGGAAGCGGAAAAACGGTTGTTGCAATGATTCTTCTTTTATATATTATTGAAAATGGTTATCAAGGAGTTATTATGGCCCCTACTGAAATTCTAGCAACACAACATTATCTTTCAATAAAAGATGATTTTGAAAAATTGGGAGTAAGTGTTGATTTGCTTACAGGAAGTGTAAAAGGTAAAAAACGTGAAGCAATGCTTTCTGGAATAAAATCTGGAGAAATTTCTTTGGTTATAGGAACTCATGCACTTATTGAAGATAATGTAGAATTTGGAAAACTTGGTTTAATAGTAATTGATGAACAACATAGATTTGGTGTTGTGCAAAGAAAAAAATTAAGAGATAAAGGAATTTTATCAAATCTTCTGGTTATGAGTGCAACACCTATTCCTCGTTCTTTAGCTCTAAGTATTTATGGAGATTTGGACATTTCTATAATAGATGAACTTCCGCCGGGAAGAAAACCAATAAAAACAAAATGGATTGGAAATGAAATAGATTTAGAAAAAGCATATGATTTTATAGAAAAAAAACTTCGTGAAGGAAGACAAGCATATTTTGTAGTGCCTCTTATTGAAGACAGTGAAAAAATGTCAGTAAAATCTATTGAGCAGTACAAATATGAAATTGAAAACAGATTTTCAGATTATAAAATAGGAATACTTCATGGAAAAATGAAAAATTCTGAAAAAGATGAGGTTATGAAATCTTTTAAAAACAAAGAAACAGATATTCTTCTTTCAACAACAGTTGTAGAGGTTGGAATAAATGTTCCAAATGCTACAATAATTTCAATAATAAATGCTGAAAGATTTGGGCTTTCATCTCTTCATCAGCTTCGTGGAAGAGTTGGAAGAGGGGAGTATCAGTCATATTGTTTTTTGATTTCTAAAACAGATAATGATACTTCAAAGGCAAGGCTTAGAATTATGGAGAAAACTCAAGATGGTTTTGAAATTGCCGAAGAAGATTTAAGGCTTAGAAAATCTGGAGAAATTTTTGGAACAAAACAGACAGGCTTTAGTGATTTGAAATTTATAGATATAATTCAAGATGTGAAAACAATAAAAGCTGTAAAAGATATGTGTGTGGAATATTTAAAAGAGAAAAAAGGAATAATAGATAACGAATATTTGAAAAAGGATATTATGGAAAAATTTAAAGAGAATTTATAATAAAATTTTCTTTAAAAAATATAATAATTATGGTAAGATAACAGAAGATATAGTCAAAAATTTTAAGGAGGATAGATAAAAAATGAGGTTTAGTAAATATTATGTGAAAACATTAAAAGAAAACCCAAAAGAAGCTGAAGTTGTCAGCCATCAATTGCTATTAAGAGCAGGAATGATTAAAAAAATGGCAAGTGGAGTATATAGCTATCTTCCCTTAGGGTATAAGACACTTAGAAAAGTAGAAAATATTGTAAGAGAAGAAATGGATAGAGCAGGAGCAGTAGAACTTTTAATGCCTGTACTACAGCCAGCTGAAATTTGGCAAGAAAGTGGAAGATGGGACGTAATGGGTCCTGAAATGATGAGACTTAAAGACAGACATGAAAGAGATTTTGTTCTTGGGCCTACACATGAAGAAGCTATAACAGATATTGTAAGAAGCGATATATTTTCATATAAACAATTACCAATAAATTTATATCAAATTCAAACTAAATTCAGAGATGAAAGAAGACCAAGATTTGGACTTATGAGAGGAAGAGAATTTCTTATGAAAGATGCTTACTCTTTTGGATTAACTAGAGAAGATTTAGATAAAGAATTTGATAATATGCAGGAAGCATACTCAAGAGTATTTAAAAGATGTGGACTTGATTTTAGAATTGTTGATGCAGACTCTGGAGCAATAGGTGGAAGTGGTTCAAAAGAATTTCACGTTATGGCAAATTCTGGAGAAGATGAATTGATTTTCTGTGATTCTTGCCACTATGGAGCAAACGTCGAAAAAGCTGTAAACGTTATAACTTCACTTCCAAAAGAAGAATTAAAAGAGCCAGTTCTTGTTCCTACACCAAATATTGCTAAAATAGAAGATGTTGTAAAAAATCTTGGTGTTGAAATTGAGAGAACAGTAAAAGCTATTATGTATAAAGATATGGTTACAGATGAGCCTTATATGGTTTTAATTAGAGGGGATATTGAAGTAAACGAAGTTAAAGTTAAAAACTTAATTGATACAATAGATGTTGCAATGCTTACTGATGAAGAATTAGAAGCTCTTGGACTTTTCAAAGGATTTATAGGTCCATATGGAATGGATTTAAAAGCTAAAGGAATAAAAATAATTGCAGACCCATCTGTAACAGAAATTCCTAACCATACAGCTGGAGGAAATAAACCAGATACTCACTATTTAAATGTAAATTATGGAAGAGACTATGAAGCTGATATAGTTGCTGATGTAAGAAAAGTTAAAGAAGGAGATATTTGTTCGATATGTGGAAAACCGCTTCGTGTTGCAAGAGGAATTGAATGCGGACATATCTTTAAACTTGGTAAAAAATATTCTACACCAATGAAAGCAACAGTTCTTGATGAAAATGGAAAAGATGTTGTAATGGAAATGGGATGTTACGGAATTGGAGTTTCAAGAACTATGGCTGCTGCAATCGAACAGAACAATGATGAAAACGGAATTATCTGGCCGTCTGCAATAGCTCCATTTGTTGTTGATGTTATTGCTGCAAACATGAAAGACGAAGCTCAGACAGCTCTTGCTGAAGAAATTTATGGAAATCTTTTAGATGCAGGAATAGAAACTATCTATGACGACAGAAACGAAAGAGCAGGATTTAAATTTAAAGATGCTGACTTAATTGGATTCCCATTCAAAGTTGTCTGCGGTAAAAAATCAGCAGAGGGAATTGTTGAATTAAAAATAAGAAGAACAGGAGAAACTATTGAAACTGCAAAAGCAGATGTAGTTGAAGCTGTAAAAGAATTAATGAAAAAATATTAATAAAAATTTAAAAGGCTGCTGAAAATTTATCAGCAGTCTTTTTTGTATATGTTGTAATTGAATTGAGATTATGATATAATTTATAAGTTAAATTATAGGTATAAGGAGTTGAAATAATTGTTCGGAAAATTAGATGAAGTTGTAAAAAGACATGAAGAACTTACACATCTTTTAGGAACTGTTGAAGTGGCAAGTGATACTAAAAAAATGATTGAATATAATAAAGCATTAAATGAAATCACTCCGCTTGTAGAAAAATACAGTGAGTATAAATCACTTGTTGATGATTTAGAATTTATAAAAGAAAATATAAAATCTGAAAAAGATGCAGAAATGAAAGAAATGATGCAGGAAGAAATGAAAGAAATAGAGGAAAAACTTCCCGGGCTTGAAGATGAACTTAGAATTCTTCTTCTTCCAAAAGATCCTAATGATGACAGAAACGTTATCATAGAAATAAGAGGAGGAGCTGGAGGAGACGAAGCAGCTCTTTTTGCCGGAGATCTTTACAGAATGTATGTAAGATATGCTGAAAGACACAGATGGAAAGTTGAAGTTATAGAACTTCAAGAAATTGGAATCGGTGGAATAAAAGAAGTTGTATTCTCTATCGGAGGACAAGGAGCATATTCAAAATTAAAATATGAATCTGGAGTTCACAGAGTACAGAGAGTTCCTGCAACAGAAGCAGCAGGAAGAATTCACACTTCAACTGCAACAGTAGCAGTTCTTCCTGAAGTTGATGAAGTTGAACAGATAAACTCAATCAATCCTTCTGAACTTAAAATAGATACATACAGATCAGGAGGAGCTGGAGGTCAGCACGTAAACATGACTGACTCTGCTGTAAGAATTACTCACCTGCCTACAGGAATAGTTGTACAATGTCAAGACGAAAGATCACAGCTTAAAAACAGAGAAAAAGCAATGAAACACTTACTTTCAAAATTATATGAAATAGAATGTGAAAAACAAAGATCACAAGTTGAAAGTGAAAGAAAACTTCAAGTAGGAAGCGGAGCTAGATCTGAAAAAATAAGAACATATAATTTCCCTCAAGGAAGAATTACAGATCACAGAATAAAATATACAGTTTACCAACTTGAAGCATTTTTGGACGGAGATTTGGAAGAGATGATAGATGCTCTTACAACATTTGACCAGGCAGAAAAATTAAAAAGCATAGCGGAGTAATCTAATGAGGCTTTTAGAAATATTAGAATTTTCAAAGGAGTATTTGAAAAAATACTCCTTTTCAAAACCCAGACTTGAAAGTGAAAAAGTGATAAGCCATATTTTAGGAATAAAGAGAATAGAGCTTTATTCAAATTTTGAAATGGAACTTGAAAGCGGGGAAAAGGATAAAATTAAAATCTTTTTGAGAGAGATGGCAAGAAAAAGAAAAACTTTTGATGAAATTATAAAAGAAAAAGAAAATTCCTGCGAAGAAAAACAAGAGGAAAAAATTTTTGTGAAAAAAAGTTTTAAAGATGAAAATATAAATCTTCTTTCAAAAAGTATTCAGTATCTTAAAAAATACAATGTAGAAAATGCAAGACTTGATGCAGAATATATTTTTGCTTATGTGCTTGGGGTAAAAAGAATTTCACTTATGCTTAATTTTGATGAAGAAATAAGTGAGGAAAATAAAAATCTCATAAGACAATATATTGTAAGACGTGGAAAATACAGAGAGCCATTACAGTATATTGTAAAAGAATGGGAATTTTACGGTTATCCTATAAAAGTTGACGGAAGAGTTCTTATTCCAAGGCAGGATACAGAAATTCTTGTTGAGCAGTGTATTTATTTAATGAAAGAAAAAGAAAATCCAAAAATTTTGGATATTGGAACAGGAAGCGGAGCTATAAGCATTGCTCTTGCAAAAGAACTTCCAGAAAGTGAAGTTTTAGGGCTTGATGTAAGTGATGATGCACTTAAAATGGCTGTCGAAAACAGAGAGCTTAACAATGTTTCAAATTTAAAATTTTTAAAATCAGATGTTTTTCAGCATGTAAGAGAAAAAAATTATGATTTAATAGTTTCAAATCCTCCATATATTCCTGTTGAAGAATATAATGAACTTATGCCTGAAGTGAAAAAATATGAGCCGAGAATGGCACTTACAGACGGAGGAGACGGGTATTATTTTTATAAAAAAATATCTGAAGAAAGTGTAAATTATTTAAAAAATGGGGGATATTTGGCTTTTGAAGTTGGTTACAATCAAGGTGAAACAGTAAGTCAGCTGATGGAAAAAAATGGATTTCAAATTGTCGGAAGAGTGGATGACTACGGAGGAATTGAGAGAGTAATTATTGGAAGAAAAGAGGAAAAATAAAAAATGTCTACAAAACTTATTGATTATGATTATAATCTGCCAGAGGAACTTATCGGGCAGCATCCAGCAGAGCCGAGAGACCATTCAAGGCTTATGACTGTTGATAAAACAAATGAAACAACAGAGGATAAATATTTTTATAATATTATAGATTATCTTAAAGAGGGAGATGTTCTTGTAAGAAATTCTACAAAAGTTATTCCTGCAAGACTTTTTGGAAGAAAAGAAACAGGAGCTGTTCTTGAAGTTCTTCTTCTTAAAAGAATAAATCTTGATACATGGGAATGTCTTGTTGGTCATGCTAAAAAACTAAAACTTGGACAGAAAGTGTATATAGGCAATAATAATGAGCTTATCGGGGAACTTATAGAAATAAAAGATGACGGTAACAGAATTATAAAATTTTCTTATGAGGGAATTTTTGAAGAAGTCCTTGACTATCTTGGAAAGATGCCTCTTCCTCCTTATATTGTTGAAGCTCTTCAGGATCAGAGCAGATACCAGACTGTTTATGCAATAAAAGGAGAATCAGTTGCAGCACCAACAGCGGGGCTTCATTTTACAAAAGAATTATTAAAAAAAATAGAGGATAAAGGAATAACTATTGTTGATATTTTTCTTGAAGTTGGGCTTGGAACATTCAGACCTGTTCAGACAGAGGATGTTTTAAATCATAAAATGCATGAAGAAAGATTTGAAATTCCAAAAGAAGCTTGTGAAATTATAAACAGAGCTAAAAAAGAGGGAAGAAGAATTGTTGCAGTTGGAACAACAACAGTGAGAGCTTTGGAGTCTGCTGCAAAAGATGACGGAACTTTAGAAGCAGAAAGTTCATCAACAGATATATTTATTTATCCCGGATATAGATTTAAAATAATAGATGCACTTATAACAAACTTCCATCTTCCAAAATCAACACTTCTTATGCTTGTGTCAGCATTTTCAAACAGAGAATTTATGCTGAAAGTTTACAAAGAAGCTGTTGAAAAGAAATATCATTTCTTCAGTTTTGGAGATGCAATGTTTATTTATTAGGAGGCAGAATGAAAATAATAGCTGGTGAAGCAAAAAGCAGAAAATTAAAAAGCAGAAAGGGAATGGATACAAGACCTACCCTTGCAAATATAAAAGAATCTCTTTTTTCAATCATAGCTCCTTATATTGAGGACTGTAATTTTTTAGACCTTTTCAGCGGAACAGGAAATATTGCACTTGAAGCACTTAGCAGAGGTGCAAAAAGAGCTATAATGATTGAAAAAGATCCTGAAGCACTTAAAATTATTATAGAAAATATAAATTCTCTTGGGTTTGAAAACAGATGCAGAGCATATAAAAATGATGCAGCAAGAGCTGTTCAGATTTTAGGAAGAAAAAATGAAAAATTTGATATAATTTTTATGGACCCTCCATATAAAGAGGAACTTTGCAGAAGTGTTATGAAAGCCATAAGAGAAGCAGATATTCTTGCTGACGGCGGACTTATTATCTGTGAACATCATGTTTTTGAAGATTTAATTGAGGATATTGAGGGGTATAAGTTTTCAGATAGAAGACTTTACGGAAAGAAAGCAATATCATTTTTTACAAAGGAATAATTTTATGTTCATTTTCTTTGAATGGGCAAAGAAAATGAACCAAAAGAAACCCGCCCTGCTGGTGAAAAATGATTTTATTAATTTTGTTCTCAAAACTAAAATTCATAAACTCACTTCGTTCAGACATATGAATTTTTACGTTTTGTTTACTGCATTAATCACAAATTATTTTTCAATGCAGGGATTAAAAAAATTTATTCTTTAAATGTTAAGAATTGTTGTAAAATTAATTACAGCAGTTCTTTTTTTATTTGAAAAAGAAAATAATAAAGATTATAATGTAATGGAAGTTTTAAATTTTTGGAGGCGGTATGAAAAAAATAGGAGATTTTGAAACAAATCTGGAAAATATAGATGAAATTATAGAAAAACTTGAGTCAGGAGAGCTTTCTTTGGAAAATTCAATAAAAGAGTATGAAAAAGCCATGAAACTTATTAAAAGTTCATCTGACATTTTAGAAAGAGCAGAGGGGAAAATAATAAAAGTTTCTGATGAAAATGGAGAAATTACTTTTGAAGAGGGAGATGTTTAAAAATGCTGAAAGAATATCTTAAAGAGAAAAAGGAACTTATTGAAAAAACAATAGATAGTTATCTTGGAGAATTTTCATATCCTCATGTGATTGCAGAGGGAATGAGATATGCTGTTCTTAACGGAGGAAAAAGAATAAGACCTGTTCTTATTTTAATGACTCTTGACATTTTGGGAAAAGATGAAACTTTAGGACTTCCGTCTGGGGCAGCTCTTGAGATGATACACTCTTATTCTCTTGTCCATGATGACCTGCCTGCTCTTGATAATGATGATTACAGACGTGGAAAACTTACAACACATAAAAAATTCGGGGAAGCCGAAGGAATTTTAATAGGAGACTCGCTTCTTACTCATGCTTTCAATGTTCTTACAGAAAAAAACGAGGGAGTTATTTCTGATAAAAAAATAGTTGAGATTGTAAAACTTACTTCAAGCTATGCAGGAATAAACGGAATGATTGGCGGACAGACAGTCGATGTTGAAAGTGAAGGAAAAAAAGTTGACATGGAAACTTTAAAATATATTCACAAAAATAAAACAGGAAAACTTTTAAGACTTCCTATTGAAATCGGCTGTGTAATTGGAGATGCTTCAAAAGAAATAAGAGAAAAATTAGAAGAATATGCAGATTTAATAGGTCTTGCTTTTCAGATAAAAGATGATATATTAGATGTTGAGGGAGATTTTGAAAAACTTGGAAAACCTGTTGGAAGTGATGCTGAGCTTGAAAAGTCAACTTATCCATCACTTATAGGAATGGAAGAAAGTAAAAAACTTCTTGATGAAACTCTTGAAAAAGCTAAGAAAATAATTGCAGATAATTTTTCAGAAGAAAAAGGAAAAATTTTTATAGAACTTGCAGATTTTATAGGAAAAAGAGATAATTAAAAATTTATTTTCACAGAATGGCATTGATTTTGTAACGTTGCCATGATATTATAAAAGAAGTTAGTGAAAATTAAACAGGGGGAAGACATAATGACAGTAAAAAGTATAGTAGTTGCATATAAAGCACAAATGAATCCGCAGATGGGAGGAGCGGTTGATATTTTAGGATCTTTTGATAATATGATACAGCCAATGTTTCCTGTTCCAATGAGACATATGTCAATAGTTCTTACAATAGAAGGGATAGTAAAACCTACAACTTTTGAAGTTAGAATAAATGGAGTTAATGATGATTTAATTACTAAAGGAGAATTTATGCCTATGGTTGACCCATTTGGTGTTGGTAAAAAAATTCTTGATCTTGAAAATATTTTAATAAAAGACAGAGGAAGATATACAATAGATGTTCTTGAAAAACTTGCTGACGGAAAATGCAAATTTATTTCATCTCATACATTATTTATAGCAGATTATCCACCTCAAAGACAATTTATTCCAGAAATAGTGGAAAAAATTCTTGCAGCAGATGATGTTATAAAACATGTAAAAACAGAATTTACACCAGCAGGTCTTGACAGAAAAATAAAAATTCAACATAACTTAGATAAAAATGCTCCTGTTGAAGATGGATATATAACAATTCCTGAAGGAGATAAAATTGTTGTTGATGGAAAAGAATATGATCTTATGGGACTTAGAAGACAAATAGAATGGATGTTTGGAAATCCACTTCCTAAAAAACCAGAAGAGAAAAAAGAGGAAGAAAACGCTCCTAAACAATAAAATTATTTAAGAAAATAAAATTTATAAAAAGCTGCGGCAGAAAAAATTAAACTGCCCAGTTTTTTTATTTTTTGAATATCAGAACAGAAAAATAAAAAGAGTGTACCGTTTTATAAAAGTGTATACAAATATATAAAATATTCTTTTACATCAGCCTAAATTTTATACAAAAATATAAAAAATGTTCTAAAAATAAAATAATAGTATAAAATATTAAAAAAAAGTAAGATTTATGTTATAATTCTTCTAAAGAAACAGAGAACAGAAGGTGATATACAATGCTTAGAACAGAAATATTTAGACAATATAACAATAATGAAGATTTAAATAGAAAAGAAGCAGAAATAAGAGTAGCTCTTCTTATGGAGCCAGAAAATTTATCATATTTAAAAGAGCTTGGAGCTTTAGTCTATTATAAAAAAAATTGTAAAAGTGCTAAGGTAATATATAAAAAACTTACTGAGCTTGAACCAGAAAATGGAGATAATTTTGCTTTCCTTGGGTATATTTATTATGAACTTGAAGAATATGAAGAAGCAATAAAGAATTTTAACAAGGCAGTTTCTCTTTTAGAAGATGCTTCATTTGTAAATTTTCTTCTTGGAAATGCTTATTCAAGAACAGGAAAAATTATGAATGCAATAAAATGTTATGATTTAGCTATATTTAAAAATTTGGATATTTATAATGTCCATGTTGATTTTGCAAAAAAATATGAAGATATGGGAAGATTTGAAAAAGCATACAAAGAATACAAAGCTGCTTACGAAATAGATCCAAGAGATAAAAAAATAGAGCAGAAAATAAATGAGATGAGAGAAAAAATAAATAATGATTGTATTTTATAGTAATATACATTAAAATAATAAGGAGAGGGTTTGCCCTTTTCTATTATTTTTTTTATTAAATTATTTTAAAAATTAAAAAGGAGAATGAATGGAAATAGCATTAATAATAGCAGCAGTAATTTTTGTTGCATTAGCAGGTTCTGTTGGAATACAGAGAGCGGTAACTTTTATTCCTGCTTTAATTATTTTAGCTGTACTTTTTATGTTCTTTGGATATGTGGTTGTAACTTTCTTTCCATTTATATTAATATATCTTGCTTTTTTAATGTTGAGAAACAAAAAAAATCCGCATACAAGAACTAGAACTTACTATTATAAAACAGGGAATGCTCAAGACTTTGAAGAATTTTTTAGAGAATATACTTCTGGAAACCAAAATGGAGGATATTACCAAAACAGCGGTTATTATAATGGAAACAGTGCGGGGTATCAAAATCCTTTTGAGGACAAAAGTAAATACTACACAATTTTAGGTGTTCAGCCCGGAGCAACTCAGGAAGAGATAAAAAAAGCTTACAGAGAACAAGCTAAAAAACATCATCCAGACAGATTTGCCAATGAAACTCAAGATATAAAAGATTATCATGAGAAAAAATTTAAAGAAATAAATGAAGCTTACGAAAAACTTCACGGATAATTTGAACGGATAATCATAAAAAATGTAAGAAAATTAAATATATACAAACGTTTGTAAAGTTTGTTAAAATAGTTATGCAAGAATACGTTGGATATACATAAAAATTATGATATAATAAAATGAAAAATTTAGGTGAAATGAGGACGATTATGAAATTAAAAGCACTTATTTTAGCAGCAGGAAAAGGTACAAGAATGAAATCTGACCTTCCAAAAGTAATCCATAAAGTAAATGGAATACCAATGGTAAAAAAGATTTTAAATGAACTTGAAAAACTTGAGACAGAAGAAAATATTTTAATTCTTGGACATAAAAAAGAAGAAGTATTAAAAAAACTTGGAGATGTAAAATATGTTGTTCAGGAAGAACAATTAGGAACAGGTCATGCAATTATGCAGGCTTATGAACTTTTAAAAGATTATGATGGAGACGTTATGATTTTATGTGGGGATACTCCTCTTTTAAGATATGAAACTTTAAAAGAAATGTATGAAGCACATAAAAAATCAGGTGTGGCTACAACTATTTTAACATCAATATATGATAATCCATTTGGATATGGAAGAATTGTAAAAGAGGGCGACAAAGTAAAAGCAATCGTTGAAGAAAAAGAAGCCGACGAAGAAACTAAAAAAATAAAAGAAGTTAATGCTGGAGTTTACTGCTGTAATGCAAAAGAACTTTTTGAAGCTCTTGGAAAAGTTACAAATAATAATGAAAAAGGTGAATTTTACCTTACAGATATAGTAGGAATACAAGTTGGTGAAGGAAAAACAGTAGCAAGTTTTGTTCTTTCTGATAATGAAGAAATTTTAGGAGTAAATTCTAAAGTTGAACTTGCACAGGCCTCAAAAGTATTAAGAGAAAGAAAAAATATTTCTCTTATGGAAGAGGGAGTAATTTTAATTGACCCAGCTGCGACATACATAGAAGAAACTGTAAAAATAGGAAAAGATACAGTTATATATCCAACTGTAACTTTACAAGGAAATACAGTAATCGGTGAAAATTGTGAAATTATCGGTTGCACAAGAATAATTGACAGTACATTAGGAAATAATATAAGAATAGAATCGTCTGTAATAGAAGAAAGTATAGTTGATGATAAAGTAACAATGGGGCCTTTTGCTCACTTGAGACCAAAATCTCATCTAAAAGAAAAAGTTCATATTGGAAACTTTGTTGAAGTTAAAAAATCAACTCTTGAATATGGAGTAAAAGCAGGACACCTTACATATTTAGGAAATGCAACAGTTGGTAAGGATACAAATATAGGAGCTGGAACAATTACATGCAATTATGACGGGGTAAATAAATTTGACACTGTAATTGGTGAAAATGTATTTATAGGAAGTGATACAATGCTTGTTGCCCCTGTAACTATCGGCGATAAAGCAATCACAGGAGCAGGTTCTGTAATAACAAAAGATGTTGCTCCAAAAGCTCTTGCTGTTGAAAGAAATAAACAAATAATAAAATTTGAATGGAGGAAATAAAAAAAATGCAAAAAATGGAAATGAAAGAAGTTAAAATTTTTTCAGGAACATCAAATGTAGAACTAGCTGAAAAAATAGCTAGAAAACTTGACTTAGCTTTAGGAGATGTGCAAATCGTAAGATTTAAAGATGGAGAAGTTTACGTAAGAGTAGACGAAACAGTAAGAGGAAGAGATGTATTTGTTATTCAACCTACATCAGGACCTGTTAATGAAAACTTAATGGAACTTTTAATCTTTATTGACGCATTAAAAAGAGCATCAGCAAAAACTATAAACGTATTATTACCATACTACGGATATGCAAGACAAGAAAGAAAATCAAGCCCAAGAGAACCAATTACAGCAAAATTAGTTGCTAATCTTTTAACAACAGCTGGAGCAAACAGAGTTGTTACAATGGACTTACATGCTGATCAAATTCAAGGATTCTTTGATATTCCTGTTGATCACTTACAAGCATTACCATTACTAGCAAAATACTTTATCAATAAAGGTCTTACAGGAGATGACGTTGTTGTTGTTTCTCCAGACATCGGTGGAGTAAAAAGAGCAAGAAAATTAGCTGAATGGCTAGATTGTAAAATTGCAATAATCGATAAAAGAAGACCAAAACCAAATATGTCTGAAGTTATGAACTTAATTGGAGACGTTGAAGGTAAAAAAGCTATCTTTATAGATGACATGATAGATACTGCAGGAACAATAGTAAACGGTGTAGAAGCTATTATGAAAAGAGGAGCACAAGAATCTTATATCTGCTGTTCACATGCTATCCTTTCAGGACCTGCTGTTGGAAGATTACAAGATTGTTCTGTAAAAGAAGTAGTTATAACAGACTCTATAAAACTTGCTGACGAAAAGAAAATTGATAAAATTAAAGTTTTATCAGTTGACGGATTATTTGCTGAAGCAATAAAAAGAATCGTAAATCACGAATCTGTATCTGAATTATTTGAAAGCTACGAAAATATTTAAGAGTTAAAAATATATGAAAATACATGAAAAAGCTAGTCCTTAGGACTAGCTTTTTATTTTATTTTATGTTAAAATATTTTGAAGTGACATTTATAAAAGGCTTTTCACAAATGAAGGTGATAAATAAAATGGAAAAACTTGATTATAAAAAAATTGGAGAAGATTTAAAAAAAGGAAAACTTATAATTTATCCTACAGATACAGTTTATGGTGTTGGTGGAATAATTACCAATGAAGAAACAATAAAAAATATTTATAAAGCAAAAGACAGAAGTTTTTCATCTCCGCTTATAGCACTTGTAAGCAGTGCTCAAAAAATAGAAGATATAGCTTATATAAATGAGAAGAACAGAGAAAAAATAGAAAAGCTAATGAAAACTTTCTGGCCTGGAGGGCTTACAATAATACTTGAAAGTAAAAAAATAGTTCCGCCTATAATGATTTCAAATGGAAAAACAGTTGGAGTGAGAATGCCTGACCATGAGACAGCACTTAAAATAATAGAAAGTGCAGGTGGAATTCTTCCTACAACAAGTGCAAATATTTCAGGAGAAGCAACACCTCGTTCTTATGAAGAGCTTGACGAAGAATTTAAAAAGAGAGTGGATATAGTTGTAGACGGTGGGAAATGTCCAATAGGAACAGCTTCTACAATTATAGATATGAGCAGTGAAAATATAAAAATACTGAGAGAAGGGGCTATTTCTCAGGAACAGATAGAAAAGATAATAGGTAAAATATAAATCGGAGGTTATAATGAAAGGGCAAAGAGTAAATCCAGAAAAATTAAATCCTATGGAAATGAACAGCATGTCATCTATGATGGGAATGATGAGTCTTTTACAAAAAATAGGGAAGGGAAAAAGAAAATATTCTGTAAAGCTTGAAAAAAATCATAAGAAATTTTTAGCAAGATTTATGACAGACATAAAAAAACAATTTACAGAAACTTATGCAGATACACAAATGAAAGGTGTGCTTACATTCTTTGATTATGTAAAATCAGCTTGTGAAAATAAAACAGCTACTGAACTTAAGCTTAGCTATGAAGAATTTGATTTCTTAAAAAGACTTTTAACAGATTCATTAAAAGGTATAGAATCAATGCAGCTGAAATGGTATAATTTAATTAAAAAAGCAACTTTAAAAATGATGAAAACTCAATATAAAGAAGTTTTAAAACAAATGAAATAAAAAATAATAAAATAAAAATATAAAAAACCGGATAATAAGATTTTAAATCAAAATTTTATTTTTCGGTTTTTATTTTATCATTTACTTTTTATGAAGAACATAGTATACTAAAATTATATTATAGTGTAAATAATTTTTGAGATTTTATTGAGAAGGAGAGATTTATGAAAATAACTAAAGAAACAGATTATGCTTTTAGAATAGTTTTGTTCCTTAGCAAACATCAAGATGATAAAAAGAGATTCAGTGGAGATGAATTAGTGGAAATAAACGAAATTCCTAAAAATCTTGGAAAAAGAATTTTAACAAGACTTGTTGAGGGAAAAATCATTAATTCTAAAAAAGGTATTGGAGGAGGTTTCTGTCTTGAACGTGACAGAAAAGATATAACTCTTTTTGATGTAATGAATATTATTGAAATTATGGATTTCAAAGATTGTGTTGCAAATAATGAAATCTGCGGATTTAAATCTGGATCTTGTGCAATTCATATGACAATGGAAAGAATAAGAGAAGTTTTATTTTCAGAATTTAAAAGTGTGACATTTGAAGACCTTACAGCTCTTGAAAATGGCGGATGTAAAAAGATTTGTAAAAAATAGATAAAATATACAAAAAATATATTTTTTTATTGACAAGATATAAATTTGGTGCTATAATTAACACATAAATGAAATGATTACAAATTCAAAATATCTTTTAAAGTATGGAGGAATGAAATATGAAAAAATTTAGATGTAAAGTATGTGGAGAAATAATCAATGAAGGAGCTACTAAATGTCCTGTATGTGGAGTAGGTCCAGACAAATGGGAAGAAATAGTAGAAGGAGCTGAAAGAATCTGGGCAACTGAACACAAAATCGGTGAAGGAATGGAATGCGGAGACGAAGAAATCATCGCTGGTTTAAAAGCAAACTTTGAAGGAGAATGTACAGAAGTTGGAATGTACTTAGCTATGTCAAGAGTTGCTGACAGAGAAGGATACCCAGAAGTTGCAGAAGCTTACAAAAGAATAGCTTTTGAAGAAGCTGAACATGCTGCAAAATTTGCTGAATTATTAGGAGAATGTGTAAGTGCTTCTACTGAAGAAAACTTAAAAGCTAGAGTTGAAGCTGAATATGGAGCAACTGCAGGAAAATTCGACATTGCTAAGAGAGCAAAACAATTAGGATTTGATGCTATCCACGACACAGTTCATGAAATGGCTAAAGACGAAGCTAGACACGGAAAAGCATTCACTGGATTATTAAACAGATACTTTGGAAAATAATAGAAAATAAACTTTAAGCCGGCTCTTATGCCGGCTTTTTTTATAAAAAGCTACGGATAATAATAATTGACAAAATAAGTAAAAAATGTTATTATTTCTTAGTAAAGAATAAATAAAAATAGAGAGGTGAAATATGAATTTTGAAAATATAGCTGAACAAGTTTATCAAGAAACTTTTGATAAAATGTTTGATGCATTAGTAGAAGAATATAAAAGAGGTGAAATAGATTTAGAAACTTTAGAAGCAAACGCTGATGAACAATCACAAGTTCTTCTTAACGGAATGTTTGAAGGGGAAACTAAATTTGCATATACAAACGCAATAGTTGATGCACACCAATTTGTTATTTCAAAAGTAAAAAATGGAACATTAGTTGTAGAAGCTGAGTAATTAAAAAATACGGATAAAAAAGAAACCGAAAATCTCGGTTTCTTTTTTTGTAAATATTATCCTAAAAGAAAAATAAATAGAGGTGCAATGATAAAAGTTATAATTCCAGAAATAACTATTGATAAAGCACTCATTGCTCCTTCAATTTCTCCCATTTCTAAAGCTTTTGAAGTTCCTACAGCATGACTTGATATTCCAATTCCAATTCCTTTTGCCACAGGATGTTTTATTTTAAAATATCTGCATACCATTGGTGCTAAAACATTTCCTGCTATACCTGTAACTAAAATTGCAAAAATTGTAATTGCAGGTACTCCTCCTAAAAGTTTACTAAGTTCAATTCCTATAGGTGTTGTAATTGATTTAGGCATAAATGATAAAAGAAGAAGTTTATCTATTCCTAAAAGTTTTCCAAGAAGAACAGTTGAAATAATAGCAGTGGCTGCTCCTACAAGAGAACCAATTATGATAGGAACAAAATTCTTTTTTAATTTATCCAGCTGTCTGTAAAGAGGAAGAGCCAGAGAGATAGTTGCCGGAGCTAAAAGAAATGTAATATAATCTCCTCCTTTTCTAAAATAATCAAGTGGAATATTAAAAACTGACATAATTATCATAACAATAATAATTCCTACAAGCAGAGGATTAAGAACAGGAAATTTTGTCTTTTTAAAAATGAAAAGTCCTATATGAAATGCAGCGATAGTAAGTATTAATCCAAAAAGTGGTGTGTTTAATATTGATATATCCATTATTTTTTCTCCATTCTTTTTATGCAGAAGTCAACAGTTTTTCCTGTGACTATCATAGTGATAACAGTGGTTGCAATTAACAGAATAATAATTTTTAAAAATCCTGTTTTAAGAAGAGCCATGTATTCCAAAAGTTCTACAGCTGGAGGAAGAAAAAATATAATCATATTTAAAATAAGAAAATCACAAATTTTTTCTATACTTTCAACTTTAAGAGCTTTTGTCCAAAGAAGAACAAAGAGAATTAGCATTCCTAAAATAGTTCCTGGAAGCGGGAGATGAAAAACGTTTTGGATAATAACTCCCACAAAGTTTATAACCAAAATAATTAAAAATTGTTTAAACATAAAGAATCCTTTCTTTTTTGTAAAAAATAAAATTTTATATTTTGGAAAAATTTTTTACTCTATAAAAATTTATTTTTTACAAAATTTTTATTAATTGTTTTTTAATAGTAATACCTTGCCATTATAGTACCTTTATTAGTAAAGTGTCAATAATTTTACAATAAAAATTACTAAAGTGTACCAAATGTGATATAATGAACTGTTAAAATTTTGTAAAAAGGAGAAGTTTAATGAAACATATTAAAATGGGTGAATATCTATTTAAGGAATATTTAACTCTTATTTTTTTGATGGGAATCTGCAGAGGATTATTTATATTTTTTAATAGAAGCGGGGCAGAAGAAATCCCTATAAATATAATGGGGAAAAGTTTTCTTTATGGTTGGATTTTTGATAATTCCATTACATGTTATTATATAGGAGCTTTATTAATTTTTCTGTTGTTGTACAGCCTTCTTAGAGTAGTGTGGCTGGGAGCAGTTGGAAAATTTATAATAAATATTTATAAGATTATTGTTTCATCGATAGTGTTTTTAACTCTGCTTGGGGATATAGAGTATTACAGAGAATTTAATTTTCACCTTAATGCAACAATATTTGATTATACAGATCACATGGATGAGATAGGATTGACAATTTTATATGGAGATTATAATTATCTGGCTGTGTTTTTCCTATTTGTTATAATAGAGGGGCTGTATCTTTTTATATCTTTTAATTCTTTTAATGAAGATGTATATAAAGACAGAGAAAAGGGAATAACTTTTCTAAGTGATATTGGAACAATATTTCTTGTAGGAATTTTATCTGTTTTTGGTGCAAGAGGAGGATTTTCACAAAGCACTCTTAACTGGGGAAGAGCTTATTTCAGCAGTTATACTTTTGCAAACCAGACAGCTATAAATGGTGTTTTTGCTCTTGGAAAATCTTTAGATCTTGCAAGAAAGGATAATAAAAAAGGAAAATCTCAAGTGAGCAGAATTTTTACTGAGGAAGAGCTGAAAGAAAATATAAGAAGTTATATTGGAACTGAAAAAGATAAATTTCTTTCAGATAAAAATGTGCTTTTAAGAAAAACAGAAACAGGAAAAGAAGTAAAAAATTATAATGTTGTGATAGTTCTTATGGAAAGTTTTATGGGAGATACTGTAGGTGTATTAGGAGGAGAGCCTGATCTTACTCCAAATTATAATAAACTTGCAGAAGAGGGAATTTTATTTACAAATTTCTTTTCAAATGGAAATAGATCTAATAGAGGAATTTTATCTGTTCTTACAGGATTTCCGTCACAGTATGGGAAGTCAATTTTGAAAAAGCCTGTAGGTCAGAAACCTTTTGTTTCACTTTCAGGGATTTTAAAAGACAGAGGATATTCAACTCATTTTATGTATGGGGGAGATATTGAATTTGACAACATGAAAGGTTTCTTTGAAACAAATGGAGTAAACAATTTTGTATCAAGAGATGATTTTTCAAAAAAAGACAGGACTATAAAATGGGGAGTCCCAGATGATAAACTTTTTGACAAAGCAGCAGAATATTTAGGAACTTTAAAAGAGCCGTTCTTTTTTGAAATTTTTACATTGAGCAATCATGCACCTTTTGATATTGATGAAAATTTTAAGGAATTTACAGAAGAAGATTATCCTGACTATGAGAGATATAATGCTTTTAAATTTGCAGATTATTCAATAGGAAAATTTGTGAATGCAGTAAAAGATAAAGAGTGGGCAAAAAATACAATTTTTGTTTTTGTAGCAGATCATGGAGAGAACAGAAGAAAGCCTATTGAAATTGATTGGAAAAAGTTTTCAAATCCTCTTGTAATCTGGACACCGGGAGGACAGCTTAAACATGAAGTGATAGAAAAAGCAGGCTCTCAGCTTGACCTTCTTCCAACAATTATGGGAATACTTGGAGGAGACTATATCCATTCTTCTTGGGGAAAAGATTTATTGGATAAAAATAATAAAGACAGCACTGCTTATGTTGTAGAAAATAATTTTGTAGGGATAATTGACAAAGAAAATATTTATATTGACGGGATAACAGTTCCAGAAGTTTTAAGAAGAAAAAGTGATGACAGTATAATTGAAGATAAAGAACTTGTTGAAAAATATAAAAAAGCTGCAAGAACTTATCTTGAGCTTTCAATTCAGCAGGAAAGATATGGAACTTTTGGAAAATAAAAAAAGAGGTTCTGCAGTTTGTACTGCACCCAAAATCTTAGACAACTAAGATGGAGGGTGTAGTTTTTTTATG